>Ga0209550_10001519_pt1 | contig 22212 bp, 22 predicted proteins | sample LauGreSuBDMM15SN_2_FD_187567 | JGI IMG/M metagenome (GOLD analysis project Ga0209550, IMG submission 187567) | Freshwater lake microbial communities from Lake Michigan, USA - Su13.BD.MM15.SN (SPAdes) (version 5) | ecosystem: Environmental > Aquatic > Freshwater > Lake | place: Lake Michigan... | reverse complement strand
TTGTGTTCTGTGGGAGCTGGCCTGCCAGCGAATGTTCGCCTGCGGTGATGTAGGTTTGCCGGCACGCTTCGCCAGCAGGCTGGCTCCTACAAAGACAAGCCGCAACGCTTTGGCGGGTGTTTGGCTTGTGTTATGTGGGAGCTGGCCTGCCAGCGAATGTTCGCCTGCGGTGATGCACGTTTGCCGGCACGATTCGCCAGCAGGCTGGCTCCTACAAAGACAAGGTGCAACGCTTTGGCGGGTGTTTGGCTTGTGTTTTGTGGGAGCTGGCCTGCCGGCGAATATTCGCCTGCGGTGATGCACGTTTGCCGCCACCCTTCGCCAGCAGGCTGGCTCCTACAAAGACAGTGACAAAGGCCTGGTTTTCTCCCTGTAGGAGCTGGCCTGCCGGCGATGGCTCGCCAGATGCCAAAGTCAAGCGACCAGCATGCCGCGCTTTTGAATGAAGCCGACCACCTCTTCCAGGCCTTGCAGGGTTTTGAGATTGGTCATGACCCAAGGGCGGGTTTGGCGGTTGGGGCGCATGCGGTCGGTGTCCACGCGCATGACCTCCAGGTCCGCGCCCACATGGGGGGCCAAATCGATTTTATTGATGACGAACAAGTCGCTTTTGGTGATGCCCGGACCGCCTTTGCGGGGAATTTTTTCGCCGGCGGCCACGTCAATCACGTATATCGTCAGGTCGCTCAGCTCGGGGCTGAAGGTGGCGGCCAGGTTGTCGCCACCGCTTTCAATGAAGACGATGTCGGCCTCGGGGAATTTTTCCAGCATGCGGTCAATCGCCTCCAGATTGATGGAGGCGTCCTCCCGTATGGCGGTGTGCGGGCAGCCTCCCGTCTCTACCCCCATGATGCGCTCGGCCGGCAGGGCGCCGCTGACCGTCAAGATGCGCTGGTCTTCTTTGGTGTAGATGTCGTTGGTGATGGCGATCAGGTCAAACTCGCTGCGCATGTGCTTGCAAAGCATCTCCAGCAAGGTGGTTTTGCCCGAGCCCACAGGCCCGCCTATGCCCACGCGCAAGGGTGGGAGTTTTTTGCTGCGGCCAGGGATGTGATGAAGTGCGGTCATGAGCGAAAAAGTCTGGAGTATTGGGTTTCATGGCGGGCCGACAAAATGGCCAGCATGGGAGAAAAAGCCTGCAAGGTCTGCTCGGTGCGGCCAAGCGCCGTGTCAATCGCCTCAGGGATGGCGCGGGCCAGCACGGCCAGCATGCGCTGCCCGCTGTTTTGACCCAGGGGCACGGCCTTGAGAGCAGCTTGCGTCATGTTTTCGCACCAACCAAAGGCGTAGGCCTGCAAGGCGTCATTCAAAGGCGCGCGGGTGCTCGACAAGGCCAGGGCATAGGCCATGGGGTAGCTGGGCGGCAAGCTGGCCAGCAAGTGCAAGGCCTCGGGGCTGGCGTGCTGCAGGTTGCGCGCCCAGTCCAGCAAGGAGCGGCCCATTTGCTCGGCCTGCAAGCGCATTTCAAAGCTTTCACGGCTGCTGAGCACCCAGGTGCTCAAGGCTTGTAAGCGCGGCTCGTCCAGCGCCTGCCAGGCCGGGATGGCCAGCGCCATGGCCGCCATATCGCCCCGCGCCTGCGTCAGCAGCAGTTGGTCGCTCAGCCATGCCGTGCAGCTGGCCTCGTCATGCACCAGGCCGTGGTCGATGGCGGCCTCCAGCCCTTCAGAGTAGGAAAAGCCCCCCACGGGCAAGGCCGGCGAGGCCAGCCAGATCAGCTGAAGCAGGCTGTGGATGTCAGTGGCCATGGTCGTGGCTGTGACCATGCCCATGTCCGCCCCCATGGTCATGACCCATCATGGCCGACTCGCCATAGGCCCCGGTTTCGGGCTCAAAAGGCTGCAATTCCTCGGTCACCGTCAGGTGCATGGCGCGCAGCAAATCGGCCAGCACATGGTCGGGCTCAATTTGCAGGCACTGCGGCTGCAACTCAATGGGGACATGGCGATTGCCCAGGTGATAGGCCGCCCGCATGAGGTCAAAGGGGCTGCCGTGCTGCGTGCAAAAGGTGATGCGCAGCACTTTTTGCAGGGCGGCCTCCACGCGCACCAAGGAGCCGTCTTCGGCCACCAGCACATCGCCGCCGCGCAGCACATGGCCCCGGGGCAAAAACACCCCCAGCGCGCGGCCGGTGCTGTCGGTGGCGTCAAAGCGGCTTTTGCAGCGGGTGTCCCAGTCCAGCGTGACCGAGGCGCTGCGCGCCAACAGAACTTTGGCCAGTCCCCGGCCTTGGGGCATGCGTTTGGAGCAGATCAGCATCAGAATAAAAAGTAACGTTGGGTCATGGGCAAGCTGGCCGCCGGCTCGCAGGTCAGCAGCACGCCGTCGGCGCGCACCACATAGGTTTGGGCGTCCACCTCCATGTGCGGCGTGTAGGTGTTGTGGACCATGTCCTTCTTGCGCACCCCGCGTGTGTTTTTCACGGCCGACAGCGTTTTGGCCAGGCCATAGCGCTGCCCTATGTCGGCCTGCAGGCCCGCTTGCGAGACAAAGCTCAGCGAGCCTTTGGCCAGCGCGCCGCCGTAGCTGCCAAACATGGGCCGGTAATGCACAGGCTGCGGCGTGGGAATGGAGGCATTGGGGTCGCCCATGGCGGCCAGGGCAATGAAGCCGCCCTTCATGACGATGGCCGGCTTGACGCCAAAAAACGCCGGCTTCCAAATCACCAAGTCGGCCCACTTGCCCACCTCTATGCTGCCCACCTCGTGGCTGATGCCGTGGGCAATGGCCGGGTTGATGGTGTATTTGGCGATGTAGCGCTTGATGCGGGCGTTGTCATGCCTGTCCGTGTCGCCCGGCAGGCCGCCGCGCTGCAGCTTCATTTTGTGGGCGGTTTGCCAGGTGCGGATGATGACCTCGCCCACCCGGCCCATGGCTTGGCTGTCGCTGCTCATCATGCTGATGGCGCCCAAGTCGTGCAAGATGTCTTCGGCCGCAATGGTTTCCTTGCGGATGCGGCTTTCGGCAAAGGCCAGGTCCTCGGCAATGGCAGGGTCCAGGTGGTGGCAGACCATCAGCATGTCCACATGCTCGTCCAGCGTGTTGATGGTGTAAGGCCGCGTGGGGTTGGTGGACGACGGCAGCACATTGGCCAGGCCCACCACCTTCAAAATGTCGGGGGCGTGGCCGCCGCCCGCGCCTTCGGTGTGAAAGGTGTGGATGGTGCGGCCCTTGAACGCGGCCACCGTGTCTTCCACAAAGCCAGACTCGTTGAGCGTGTCGGTGTGGATGGCCACTTGGGTGTCCGTTTCTTCGGCCACCGTCAGGCAGTTGTCAATGGCCGCAGGCGTGGTGCCCCAGTCCTCGTGCAGCTTCATGCCAATGGCGCCCGCCGCAATTTGCTCGTGCAGCGCCGCCGGCAGCGCGGCATTGCCTTTGCCCATGAAGCCCAAGTTCATGGCAAAAGCGTCCGCAGACTGCAGCATGCGCTCTATGTTCCAGGGCCCAGGGGTGCAAGTGGTGGCAAAGGTGCCGGTGGCCGGGCCCGTGCCCCCGCCCAGCATGGTGGTCACGCCACTGGCCAAGGCCTCGTCAATTTGTTGGGGCGCAATAAAGTGGATGTGGGAATCAATGCCGCCGGCCGTGACGATCATGCCCTCGCAGCTGATGACCTCGGTGCCCGGGCCAATGACAATGTCCACCCCCGGCTGCGTGTCCGGGTTGCCCGCCTTGCCTATGCCGGCAATGCGGTTGCCCACCAGGCCAATGTCGGCCTTGACGATGCCCCAGTGGTCGACGATGAGCGCGTTGGTCAGCACGCAGTCCACCGCCCCTTGGGCGCGGCTGCGTTGCGACTGGGACATGCCGTCGCGTATGGTTTTGCCACCACCGAACTTGACCTCCTCGCCGTAGCCACCGGCCTGCAGCGTGAAGTCTTTTTCAACCTCTATCACCAAGGCCGTGTCGGCCAGGCGCAGCCGGTCGCCCACGGTGGGGCCAAACATTTCAGCGTATGCGCGTTTGCCAATGGTTGCCATGTCAGAGCCTGCCTTGAATGAGTCCGCGAAAACCGTACACCACGCGCTCGCCGGCGTAGTCCACCAAATCCACCGTGCGCTGCTGGCCCGGCTCAAATCGCACCGCCGTGCCGGCCGCAATGTTCAGCCGCATGCCGCGGGCTGCTTCACGGTCAAAGTCCAGTGCGCCGTTGGTTTCGGCAAAGTGGTAGTGCGAGCCCACCTGAATGGGTCGGTCACCCGCGTTCTTCACCACCAAGGTGTGCGTGCGCCGGCCAGGGTTGAGGGCGTGTTCGCCCTCGTCAATCAAGAGTTCTCCGGGAATCATGCGCGCCTCATTTGCGGTTGAAGTAAGACCAAGCCGCGGCCACCACCGCTGCCAAAGCCACAAAGCCCAGCGCATCGGTCGCGTGCCAATGGCTCAGCGCTTGCAAACCATGGCCTTCATGCGCCTGGGCTGCACGGTGGATGAGCGCGCCGCTTAAAAAAATAAAACTCAATTTCATGGGATGTGTCCAAGCTTCAAACAATAGGTTGGTGCACGGTCACCAATTTGGTGCCATCGGGAAAGGTGGCTTCGACCTGGATGTCCGGAATCATCTCGGCCACGCCGTCCATCACATCGCTGCGGCCGAGCACATTGCGCCCCTCGCTCATGAGCTGCGCCACGGTCTTGCCGTCGCGTGCGCCCTCCATCACCGCAGCGCTGATCAGAGCCACGCTCTCGGGGTAATTGAGCTTGAGGCCACGCGCTTTTCTGCGCTCGGCGAGCAAGGCCGCCGTGAAGATCAACAGCTTGTCTTTTTCTCTGGGGGTCAGTTCCATTTTGGTGCGCTTTCTTTTTTATCGGTGCCCACGTCCAAACCGGTGCAAATTGTGTGCCCGTTCACAGGCTTGGGGCCAAGGGCTGGACCGGCCAAGCACAAACGAGTGCCAAGAAGGGGCGCGAGTGATCGACATTGGTGCATAAATCCTTCAATCAGTTGGTACGGGCTTTGCTCTAAGGATCATGCAGGGTATTTTTCTTTGCATTCAATTTATAAAACAGGAGTGATCTGATGTTCAACCGCCGCCGTCAACTTAAAGTCATGGCCACCGCCGCCGCCTTGGCAGCCAGTGCATTTTCCCTCCCCGCCGCGCACGCTCAAGCCACCATCAAGGTGGGCGTGCTGCACAGCTTGTCGGGGACCATGTCCATTTCGGAGACCGTGCTCAAAGACACAGTGATGATGGCCATTGACGAGATCAACGCCAAGGGCGGCGTGTTGGGCAAAAAGCTCGAAGCTGTGGTGGTGGACCCCGCTTCGAACTGGCCGCTCTTTGCCGAAAAAACCAAGCAGCTGCTCACGCAAGACAAGGTGGCCGTGATTTTTGGCTGCTGGACCTCGGTCTCGCGCAAGTCGGTTCTGCCCGTGGTGGAAGAGCTCAATGGCTTGCTGTTCTACCCCGTGCAGTACGAGGGTGAAGAGCTGTCCAAAAATGTGTTCTACACGGGCGCTGCCCCCAACCAGCAGGCCATTCCTGCGGTGGACTACCTCATGAGCAAAGACGGCGGCGGCGCCAAGCGCTGGGTGCTCTTGGGCACCGACTATGTGTACCCCCGCACCACCAACAAAATTTTGCGCGCCTACCTCAAAAGCAAAGGCGTGGCCGACAAGGACATCGACGAAAAGTACACCCCCTTTGGCCACAGCGACTACCAAACCATCGTGGCCGATGTTAAAAAATTCAGCGCCGGTGGCAAAACCGCCGTGGTCTCCACCATCAACGGTGACTCCAACGTGCCTTTCTACAAAGAGCTGGGCAATGCAGGCTTGAAGGCCAAAGACGTGCCCGTGGTGGCCTTTTCGGTCGGTGAAGAAGAGCTGCGAGGCGTGGACACCAAGCCACTGGTCGGTCACTTGGCGGCCTGGAACTACTTCATGAGCATCAAGAACCCGGCCAATGACGAGTTCACCAAAAAGTGGGGCGCCTACGCCAAGGCCAAGAACATTGCTGGCCACAAAGACAAGCCTTTGACCAACGACCCCATGGAGGCCACCTACATTGGCATCAACATGTGGAAGCAAGCCGTTGAAAAGGCCAAAACCACCGATGTGGACGCCGTCATCAAGGCCATGGCCGGGCAGACCTTCAAAGCCCCCAGCGGCATCACCTCCAAGATGGACGAGAAAAACCACCACCTGCACAAGTCGGTGTTCATTGGCGAGATCAAGGCCGACGGCCAGTTCAACGTGGTCTGGAAGACCCCAGGCCCGGTCAAGGCCAAGCCTTGGAGCCCGTACATCGCAGGCAACGACAAAAAGCCTGACGAACCCGCGAAAAAGTAAGCACTGAGCAGTGCCCACTGGGGAGGGCTCTCGCCCTCCCCTTTTTTTCGGGCTTTGGCCCGTGGTGACCGGACACATGCAATGAGACGATGGATCAAAAGCGCGGCCCTGCTGGCAGGCCTGACGCTGAGTGTGGCCTGCCAGGCCCTGACTGCACAACAAGCGCTGGCCATGACCGAGGGCGACAACGACGCCCGCATTGGGGCCTTGGCCGATGCCGTGGCCCAAGGCACAGCCCAAACCGCCACCTACCTGCAAGCCTTGGCCGATGACGCGGTGAAACTCGCCGCCGGCAGGGTGCTGGTGGTCAAAGAGGGCAAAGGCCTGGACCCTGTCACGGGCCAAGCCGTGGACCTGCCCGCCGACGCCCAAGACGTGATGCTCAACAACCGGCTGCGCGGTGAAATTGACACCGCCCTGGCCGCCCTCAAACTCTTTAGCCCTGACGCAGCGGTGCGCAGGCAGGCCGCACTGGCCTTGCTCAAAGAGCCGGACGCCAGCCGCCAGCGCGTGCTGGACAAAGCGCTGGCCCAAGAAAAAGACCCAGCCACCTTGGCGCTGGTGCAGCAGGCCTTGGCGGCCGTCAAGCTGCAAAGCGAACAAGCCGCCGACCGCTTGCAGGCCGCCCAAACCTTGCGCGAGAGCACCCAGCCCGAGGTGCTGCTGCTGCTCAACCAGCAACTCACGGCCGAGACCGACCCGGCCGTGCAGTCGGTCCTCAAGCAGGCCGTGGCCAAAGTTCAAGACAGCTTGCGCTGGGGTGAGCGCCTGGGACAACTCTTCACGGGGCTGAGCCTGGGCTCCATCTTGCTGTTGGTGGCCTTGGGCCTGGCCATCACCTACGGCCTGATGGGCGTGATCAACATGGCCCACGGCGAGTTCATGATGCTGGGCGCCTACGCCACCTACGTGGTGCAAGCGGCTTTTCGGCAGCACCTGCCTGGCGCTTTTGACTATTACCTGCTGCTCGCGCTGCCCGTGGCTTTTGCCACCGCGGCCCTGGTGGGCGCGCTCATTGAGCGCAGCGTCTTGCAGTATTTGTACGGCCGGCCGCTGGAAACCTTGCTGGCGACCTGGGGCATCAGCCTGATCTTGATGCAAGCGGTGCGCACGGTGTTTGGCGCGCAAAACGTGGGCGTGGAAAACCCCTCGTGGATGAGCGGCTCGCTGGCCGTGCTGCCCAATTTGCAGCTGCCCTGGAACCGCCTGGTCATCATTGGCTTTGCCGCTGCCGTGCTCTTGGGCATGGTGCTCTTGATCAGCAAAACCCGCTTGGGGCTTTTTGTGCGCGGCGTCACGCAAAACCGCCCCATGGCCTCGTGCATGGGCGTGAACACCGCGCGGGTGGACACCAGCGCCTTTGCGTTGGGCTCGGGCATTGCGGGCTTGGCCGGTTGCGCCCTGAGCCAGGTGGGCAACGTGGGGCCAGACCTGGGCCAAAGCTATATCGTGGACGCCTTCATGGTGGTGGTGCTGGGCGGCGTGGGGCAACTCGCCGGCACGGTGTATGCCGCGCTGGGCCTGGGCTTGGTCAACAAGTTGTTAGAAGGCTGGACAGGCGCCGTGCTGGCCAAAATTGCGGTGCTGGTGTTCATCATTGTGTTCATCCAAAAACGCCCTCAAGGCATTTTTGCGATGAAGGGCCGCAGCGCGGAGGCATGAGCATGTTGAACCCTACTCCCCTTTCAAGCGATCTGCCCACCACCCCGGCCTTGCTCAGCCGCAAAGCCTGGAGCGCCTTTGTGCTGTGCCTCTTGGCTGTGGGCGCGCTGGCCCCTGTCTTGAACCTGCTGGTGCCCGCAGGCAGCGCCTTTCACCTGAGCGACTACGCCGTGGGCCTGATAGGCAAGATCATGTGCTACGCCATCTGCGCCCTGGCCATGGACCTCATTTGGGGCTACACCGGCATTCTCTCGCTGGGCCACGGCCTGTTTTTTGCGCTGGGCGGCTATGTCATGGGCATGTACCTCATGCGCCAGATTGGCCGCGACGGCCAGTACCAAAGCGAGTTGCCCGACTTCATGGTCTTTTTGGACTGGAAGGAACTCCCCTGGCACTGGATGCTGTCCGACAGCTTTGTCGCCACCGTGCTGCTGGTGGTGCTGGTGCCCGGTGTGGTGGCCGGGGTGTTTGGCTTTTTTGCCTTTCGCTCCCGCATCAAGGGGGTGTACTTTTCCATCATCACGCAAGCCATGACCTTTGCCGCCATGCTGCTGTTTTTCCGCAATGAAACCGGCTTTGGCGGCAACAACGGCTTCACCGACTTCAAGCGGATCTTGGACCAGCCCCTGGCCACGCCGGGCATGCGCATGACGCTGTTTGTGATCACAGGGCTGACCCTGCTGGGCTTTTATCTGTTTGCTCGCTGGCTGGTGCGCAGCAAGTACGGCCGGGTGCTGCAAGCCATCCGCGATGCGGAAAGCCGCGTCATGTTCTCCGGCTACTCGCCCCTGCCCTACAAGCTGAGCATTTGGGTGATCTCGGCCGTCATGTGCGGCGTGGCCGGCGCCTTGTACGTGCCGCAGGTGGGCATCATCAACCCGGGCGAGATGAGCGCGGCCAACTCCATTGAAATTGCCGTGTGGGCCGCCGTGGGTGGCCGGGGCACGCTGGTGGGCCCCATCGTGGGGGCCTTTTTGGTCAATGGCGCCAAGAGCTGGCTGACCGTGACCGCGCCCGAGTTCTGGCTGTACTTTTTAGGCGCGCTGTTCATTGCGGTGACCTTGTTTTTGCCCCAAGGCGTGGTGGGCTTGCTGGACAAGTTCAAACGCAAGAAAGGCCAGGCATGACCCCCGACCTGCTGCAAGATGGGGCCGAACGCAGCCAGCGCCTTGCGTCACGCCAAGCCTTGGGCGCCACCGAATCGGGCGGCCGCGATGCGGCTTACGGCCGGGTGCTGCGCAGCCGCACAGACATTGATGTCAGCCACGGCCGCATCTTGTACCTGGACAACGTGAGCGTGAGCTTTGACGGCTTCAAAGCCATCAACAAGCTGTCGCTGGACATGGCGCCCGGTGAGTTGCGCTGCATCATTGGGCCCAACGGCGCGGGCAAAACCACCATGATGGACATCATCACCGGCAAGACCCGGCCCGACGAGGGCAGCGTGTTTTTTGGCAGCACCATCAACCTGCTCAGCCACAAGGAGCCCGAAATTGCGCAGCTGGGCATAGGCCGCAAGTTCCAAAAGCCCACGGTGTTTGAGCAGCTCAGCGTGTTTGAAAACCTGGAGCTGGCACTCAAGACCCCCAAGGGCGTGAAGGCGTCTATGTTCTTCAAGCTCAACGGCGTCCAGCGCGACCGCCTGGCCGAGGTGTTGCACACCATCGATTTGACAGCCCACGCCGCCAGGCCAGCGGGACTGCTCAGCCACGGGCAAAAGCAGTGGCTGGAAATTGGCATGCTGCTGATGCAAGAGCCCCAGCTGCTGCTGCTCGACGAGCCAGTGGCCGGCATGACCGACCACGAAACCGAGCGCACGGCCGAGCTCTTTTTAAGCCTCAAGGGCAAGCATTCGCTGATGGTGGTGGAGCACGACATGAGCTTTGTGCGCGCCATTGCCAGCACGGTGACCGTGCTGTGCGAGGGCTCTGTGCTGGCGCAAGGCACGCTCGATGAGTTGCAAGCCGACGAGCGTGTGATTGAGGTGTACCTGGGGCGATGACCATGCTTGACGTCAACCACATTCAGCAGTTCTACGGCGGCTCGCACATTTTGCGGGGGGTAAGCCTGCAGGCCAGGCAGGGCCGCGTGACGGTGCTGCTGGGCCGCAACGGGGTGGGCAAAACCACCTTGCTCAAAAGCCTGATGGGCCTGGTGCCCATACGCAGCGGCAGCATCACGCTGGCAGGCCAAGACCTGAGCCAGGCCAAACCCTATGAGCGGGCCAAAGCCGGCGTAGGCTATGTGCCGCAAGGCCGTGAGATTTTTGCGCGCTTGACGGTGGAAGACAACCTGCGCATGGGCCTGGCCACGCAGCCGGGCAGCACGCCCTTGCCGCCCGAGCTGCTTGAGTTGTTCCCTGTGCTCAAGCAAATGTGGCACCGCCGGGGCGGTGACTTGTCTGGCGGTCAGCAGCAGCAGTTGGCCATTGCGCGGGCGCTGGCGGCCAAGCCGCGCTTGTTGATTCTGGACGAGCCCACCGAGGGCATACAGCCGAGCATCATCAAAGACATAGGCCGGGTCATCCGCCAATTGGCCGACGTGGGCCTGCAAGGCCAGCGCATGGCCATTTTGATGTGCGAGCAGTACTACGACTTTGCCGAAGAACTGGCCGACGACTACCTGGTGATGGAGCGCGGCGAGGTGATTGCCCACGGGCCAGGCAGCGAGATGAAGGCCAAGAACATCAAGCAGCTGGTGTCTATTTGACGAGGCTGGGCACAAGCGGCTAAAAACGCCTAAAAAAACGCCTGAAATGCGCTTGAAAAGCCCTTGGCTCTCAGCCTTGCGCGCTCAGGTGTTCCACAGGCGCGGCACTTGGCCAGGCAGCTGCCACAAGCTCTGGCGCCAAGCCGCCCACACCTGACGCAGCAGCCCCATGGCGGGCTCCACCACAGGCGTGAGCACGCGCAGCACCAGCACCTGCGGGTGGGGCTGGGTGGCACCGGCTTGGGTGCGCCAGGGGCTGAGCTCAATGAGGGCTCGGGCGGCCTCCAGCGCCGCTTCTGCGCGGGCCGGGGCCAGCGCATGGCCGGCGGCAAACACCAAGGTGGCCATGCAGCGCTGGCCGGCCAGCCCCAAGGGGCTGTTCATCAGCCGCAGGTCTTGCGCGTCTATGCTGCCCCGCTCCAGCCACACGCCGGGGATTTCCAAGTGCTGCCTGAACACGCCCCGCTCAAAAGGCTGCTGCGCATGGGGCAAGCCCAGGGCCGTGATATCCCAGGCCATCATCTCGGCCGTGGGCGCCAGCTCAAAACGGGCCAGGTTGAGCGCGTCGCAGCCGTTAAAGGCCAGCGCCTCCAGCGGCAGCCATTCCAGCCTGGCGCCATCGGCCAAGCTGGCGTGCACCTGCTGGGTGGCCAAGCCTGCTTCTGAGCGGTAAAAGCGGGTGGCCCCCGGGGTGGTCACCAGGCCGTGCGCGCCCTCTGCCACGCTGACCCGCATGTCCAGCGTGTCGCCCCCCACCAGGCCACCGGGTGGGTGCACCAAGACGTTGTGGCACACGCCCTCGCCTTCTGGGTAGAGCGACTGCAAAATGCGCAGCGGCCCTTGGTGCTCGTAGCGCGCCACCGTGCGGCTGTGTTCAAAGGTGTAGTTCAGCCTCAGGCTTGCCATCCAGCTCATGGTTTTTTAAGGGAAATAAGAACGAAGGGGGCACCACCAGCGCGGCCAACGCAGGCCAGGCGCATGATGGCTTGTATGTATGTTTGTGTGTGCGGGCATCTTACTGACAAGGCTAGAGCGCATGCGCCATCTTCAACGCAGGCTGCGCGCCTTTCAACCCTTCAAGTCATCAGCCCGGCACGGTGTGGGGCCATGGGTTTGCGGCACAGGGCTTTATGCTCAGCCCATCACACGCAGCAGGTCTGATGCTGGCTGTTCTTGGCTGACCGCACACCGACCATTCACTCATGGGGACTTTTCAATGATCTACGCCATTCTTAAAACACTGCATGTCTTGGCCATAGTGGTGTGGGTGGGCGGCATGGTGTTTGCGCACTTTTTCTTGCGTCCCGCCCTCAGCTCGCTGGAAGCGCCTTTGCGAATCAGGCTGATGCACGAGGTGTTGGGGCGTTTTTTCAAGGCCGTGTTGGTGGCCTCTTTGATCACCCTGGCCAGCGGCGTTTGGATGTTGGGCCGCACCGCCAAGCAGGTGGTGCAGTCGGGCGGCCGCTTTGACATGCCACTGTCCTGGACCCTCATGGCCGTGCTGGGTGTGGCCATGGTGGCGATTTTTTTCCACATCCGCTTTGCCTTGTACAAAAAACTCAGCCGCGCAGTGGCGGCCTCTGAGTGGGCGGCAGGCGGTGCGGCCCTGGGCCAGATTCGCCAATGGGTGTTGGTCAACCTCGCCCTGGGCGTGGCCGTGATCGTCGTGACCCTGATGCGTTGGTCGGCTTGAGGCTCAGTCTGCCAGCTGGACCTTGGCTGATGAAATGATTTTGCTCACAAATTCGTTGCGCAATTTATTGAGCATGGCCTGGCGAATTTGAGCCTTGGCATCGTCGAATTTAGGCACCGTAAAGTTGCGAATATCGTCGACCTTGATGATATTCCAGCTGTTTTGAACTTGAATAGGCGCAGCAGATACTGATCCCTTGGGCAAATTAACCACCACATTGGCAATCAGCGGGTTGATCTGCTCTGAAAGCAACCAGCCCAAATCACCACCCTGGGCTTTGGACGGGTCAATGGATTTTTCTTTGGCCACTTTGTCAAAGGCCTCACCCTTGCGGACAAGGGCCAAAGCCGCTTTTGCTGAAGCCTCGTCTGCCAACACAATGTTTCGGATTTTGTACTCTTTGGCGTCGGTCAAGGCAGCCACCTGTCGGTCGTAGTCGGCACGCACAGCCGCATCGGACACAGGGTTCTTGGACAAATGATCGGCAATGAGCAGTTCAGCCAACAAGTTTTGCTTGAGCAACTCCATTTGGGCCAACGCATTGTCTTGCTTGTCCAAACCCAACTTGACCGCCTCTTGGCTCAGCGCCGCACGACTGATCAGTTCTCCACGCACCACATTGCGCAGTTCAGGGCTGTTGGCAACGCCTTGGGCTGCGTTGTTTTTGAGAACCAGCTCCAAAAGTGAGTTGGGCAGCGGCAGTGAGTTGACGGTGGCAAAACTGCCCGCCGGTACTTGGGCCGCCACAGATGGTGTTTGAGCTTGTGCGCTTAGAACAGATGTCAGCGACAAAACGCAAACCGTAGATAAAGCGCGGAAATTCATGGCGAAATTCATATCAATCATGACGATAATTAAAACGAAGAGAGAGGTTTCATCAATTTCTGATAATGACTTAGTTTGAATAGCACGCCAAATAGCGCACCAGACTCGTCAAAAGCAAAAAACCGGCCGAGCGGAACGATCTGCAATTGAATGATGGACCATCAGCGGCAAATTTTTTAGCAAACAGGAGTGTTTGTCACTCGTGAAATTTTACATTAGGGGGACTTAAAAATAAGGGGAAAACTGAAGGTCAGGGGCCTTGTAAGGGCGTGCTGAACTTAAAAGTGCGCACGGTGCGAACTGCAGGGCGCCGCCTCAATGGGAACACAACGCTCGCGTGTGCCCGACCTGACCTGCTGCGCGGCATCACGCGTGAAGCCTCTCAACCAGCACGTCATGTTGGAACGCAAACTTGGTCGCATTGCGGCGCAGCTTCTTGAGGTTGAGCAGCTTCCACTGCAACGCGGGCAAGTGCTGCACGTGCGCGAAAGGAAGCAAATCCCAATCAGGCTCTGCCTTGACCAAGGACAACAAGAATTGACGGTGCCGGGCTGAAAGCGCTTTGGGAAGCGTTTCAATGCGTGCTCCACACCAACGGAAGCAGGCCCCACATGAAATTTGAAACCGCACGGCGCCACGCGGTCGAGCTTGCCAGCCGGGTCAGTCACACCCTTTGAAATTGCGCTCCAAGCACTGCCTTGCCTTGGTTTGCGCTTCACTGATTTGTTGAACGGTCATTCGTTGAGCGACGGTGTCTCTTGCCTTCACGCTTTCGCTGCTGCCGTTGTCAGCAGCGAGAGTGAACCACATGAGCGCTTTTTTGGGGTCCCGAACAACGCCCTGGCCCTGGTCGTGCATGAGACCCAGGTTGAACTGCGCGCTCGCACTTCCTTGCTCGGCGGCAAGCAGGTACCAAGTCATGGCCTTTGCAGGGTCTTGCACCACGCCTTTGCCGCTGTCGTGCAACAAGCCCAGTTGGTTCTGCGCTTTCACATGTCCCTGCGCGGCTGCCAGCCGGTACCACTTGGCGGCCTCTGCGTGGTCTTGCACAACGCCCCGGCCCTTGTCGTGCAGCACACCCACGTTAAACCGCGCATTCGCGTGCCCCTGCTCGGCGGCCAGCAGGTACCACTTCATGGCCTGTGCATGGTCTTGCACCACGCCTTGGCCGCTGTCATGCAACACGCCAAGGCTGAACTGCGCACCCGCATTGCCCTGCTCTGCGGCCAGCCGGTGCCACTTCACAGCCTCTGCGTCGTCCTGCATCACCCCTTGTCCTTGGAGGTGCAAAAAGCCCAGGGCGAACTGCGCACTTGAGTTTCCCTGCGTGGCGGCCAGCCGGTACCACTTGGCAGCCTCGGCGTAGTTCTGCACCACCCCTTGGCCGTTGGCGTACATAAAGCCCAGGTTAAAACGCGCGCTCGCATGGTCCTGCTCTGCGGCGAGCCGGTACCACTTGACTGCCTCTGCGTAGTTTTGCACCACCCCTTGACCAAAAGCGTAACTGTCGCCAAGAAAAGCTTGTGCCCAGGCTGCGCCCTGGGAGGCAAAAGGCCGGGTGATTCTTTGCTCCGCAGCGTAGTCGCCACGGCCATTGGCAGCTGTGGCCTCTTCAAGCGGGTCGGCAGATGCACGGCTCAGTGCAGCTGCCATCAGCAGGCCCAACAAGATTTTTTTCATGGCTCCATCTTTGATTGGCTGTGGGGATGGCTGCCGCTTGCGCCTGTCAGGCTGCACCGGCTGACGGTGCAAGAAAATGTGGGTGTTCTGCTTGGCGCGCACTTCTTGGCTGAACGCAATGACAGCTTGAGCCGGCCCCAAAACTTGCCTGCCCCAGAGCGGGAAGGACCAACAGGTTTCATCGGCAGAATCAAGAGGCCAGAAAAGCCTGTGACATGGCGCATTCTTCAGATTTGTAAATTCTTATGAATTTTTACAATTCTACTGAATTACTGACAATAAATAAAGATGAGTTGGGATGGGTGTTACCAATGTGGCACCGATTTCAAGCTATTGAACACGCCACTGTGGCCCCATAACCTCAAGGAAGTCCCCACCGTGGACACCTATAGACCACAGGCCAACTTCAAATGCGGCCGGGCATGCCCGTCACCGCCGTGTAGCGCCATGCCCTGAAAATGCGGATGGATGCTGACGTGCTCGCAGCATTCAAGGCCAACGGGATCTGGCCGATCTCATGGCGCAAGTTAAGAGTTGCGTATTACACGAAGCAGGCCTTCGAACCTGCGGCACCACCCGCCAACAGCCTACGGCGCTGTTTGCGCTGGAGCAGCCGTTTTTGAAACACCTGCCGCCCCAGCCCCTACTAGCCCGAGAACAGCGTCAGGGGAACGCTGCGCTTTATTGTCTCGCTGATGATGCACCTCATCTCTAACTGCGGTGTCCCACTTAAACAGCTGTTCTGTTTTCGTGGGCCACTTCAGGGCGCTAAAAATCGCGCTGCTTATGCTGCGTCAGCTTGTTGCTCAGCTTCGGGAGTGGATTCCGTTTCAGCTTGTTGCTCAACTTCAGGCGTGGATTCCGTTTCAGCTTGCTGCTGAGCTTCGGGCGTGGATTCCGTTTCAGCTTGTTGCTCAGCTTCGGGCGTGGATTCCGTTTCAGCTTGTTGCTCAGCTTCAGGCGTGGATTCCGTTTCAGCTTGTTGCTCAGCTTCAGGCGTGGATTCCGTTTCAGCTTGTTGCTCAGCTTCGTGCTCTTTCTCAGTGCCAGTTTCCGCGTCATCATGCGGTTCAACGATCTCCGTTTGTGAGTCAACTATCAAATTCTCATTGGTTTCGGTGTTCATTTCCGTCATCCTTGGGTAGCATCTCTCAGCGGTATTGGCAAACGCCTGTACATCACTCATCGATGATCTCATTAAAATTTACCATTGCTAAACATTTATGACACTGACATTTGCAAGCTGCCTTGGAGAACAGGCCCTGTGAAGTCTGCAGTTTTCAAGTTGAATCTGCCATTTTTTCAACCCGGGCACGAATTGGGATCCCGTGCGTCCAGTGAGTGTTTGCAAAGGAAAGCACTGCACTTTTGGTGACAACGCCTTTGAAGATGCCCAAAGCGGTGGCGATCTGCTGGTGCGACTGCTGAACTTCGAATTAAAGAAGCAATGCGTCTTTGAGTTTGCGCATGTTGATCCTTGGGACGGACATAGCGATCCTGTAAAAAGGATGAACGCTAACCCGGCCAAATATGAAAAACATGTGCAACACCGTGCCCATGGTGTAGAACACCGAGACGGTCACGATGACCGAAATGACCGGTCACGATCCCGGAGTCAGCGGTCACGTTCGACTGGAATCACTGGTCACGTTGCTTCGGAATACCCAGTTTAAGACACGCAGTTAAAGAAAGAGAAAGGAGAAATCTGTATATGACCCCGATTTTCGTGGTGCATCGAGGTAGCGGTCAAGGCTAAGCATTGCCTCGTGAAATCGATGATGTGATGGGCAGGAAGAATTTGCGCCTTCGTTAGGCTTTCCTGCATCGTCACGCAAAAACCAGGATCCACATCGCCTGAAATTTCACAGCTATCTTCACGAAAAACGGTGTGCCTTTGGCCAACAAGGCCGCACCAGAGACGGAAAGCATTCCATACGTAGCATTTTTAAAGTTCGTCTCGGACAGCCGATGAAAAAGCGCCACCCCAAATGACATTTTCAGCAAACCAATCAAAAATTTGAAAAGCTTGACAACAAGGGGGCAGAAAACAAGATTCGCGATTGTGATTTCATGCTGCAATTGAATTGACAAACGCTAACTGGAAGGCAGTAAAGACAGATATTTCAACGATGTTTTTCTGCACATTCACTAGTGGCTGTTTTTATGCAGCAAACATAGCTCCAACCATCTGCGCGGGTCAAACCCTTTGTATTCGCAAAACTGTGAGCAATTGAACCGCATGAATCCAGTCCTGATGAAACACCCAAATGGTATTCCTTGCTATCGTCAGGAAACCAAAAATAGACGTTATAACTCGCAGATTTGGTGTTATCGCCGCAAGCCATCAAACCAATGGCCGCAAAGGCAAAGCAGAAATTTTTCAGGCATTGTTTGATTTTTTGCACACTCATTTGCCTCTGACTTCGACAGCCGAGTAAGACCACTCAAATTTCCCTCTTGGTTTGATACTTTGACCCTGCAAGCCAATAAAATCCTCAAAGTCACGAGCCTGGCCGGGTGGCACCGAAAGTGTCAAGCCATGACCTATTTCGCCAATAATGACGCAACTGTTATCTAAATTTTTTGTCGTTGCTCCAGAAGCTATTGCTGGCGGATGAGAAATTGTGCCGCCGAATTGTCTAGCCAACTCTGCGTATCGGATACTGTTCTCTGCACTTTTAGCAAGCTCATAGGCCTTTGCAACAGTTTCGTATTCAGGGGTTCCCCGCTTTTCAGAATTTTTTTGCAATCCACGCAGCGTAATCATCCGATGTATTTGGCGACTTAGAGGCTAACCACTCCTCTGGGCTCATGCTTCCAAAAGAGCAATCCTTTAATTTAATGGCGACCGATATTTCTGTGAGGGTGTGTGTAGGCGAATTATTTTTGACTCGACCCGTCAGCGTGAAATTGCTTCCAAGAGGTGTTAACAACAAGTTTTCAAACACCAACTCTGACACTTGTATGCGCTTTAGTGACCGCCGCTCCTCAATTTCAGCAAGTACATAAATGACTCCCCCCACAACAAAGGAAAGACCGGCTAACCCCATTGCAATGTTTCGAAAGCCAGACGAGAAAACTTTTGAAAAAAGCACAGTGCCGCCAAAATTCCAAGCCATGAAAATTCCTTAACTCATTAAGAAGTATTGCAATTCTGACCGGCCTGTTGATTGACCATCCTATACGGCCCAGCGACAAGCATTGACTACGAAGAAAACAGAACAAAAACCATGTACTTCAGTCTGTAAACAGTCTGTAAGAGCCCAAAAAGCAAAAAGCCCAACCGGTGAGGGCTGGGCTAAGTGCTTGATTTATATGGGGTGGCTGATGGGGCTCGAACCCACGACAACAGGAATCACAATCCTGGACTCTACCGACTGAGCTACAGCCACCGTAAGAAGTAATTATAGCCTCAAGTCAGAGCCCAAGAACACTGCCCAGAGTGACTGACCCATGCCAGCCGCCAAGGGCTGGCGGGCTCAGAACACTCAGCCTTTGGCCAGGCTCTCAGGGGCAGGTTTGGGGACCAAGATCTCGGCTTTGAACCGCTGCTTGAGCCACTTGTAGTAGGCCATGCCTTCGGCCGAGGTCCACCACTGGGTGTACTGTTGGCGCGCTTGCAGGGTTTGGGCTTCGTTTAGCGATTCGCGGGGGAGCACCTTTTCAACTTGCACCAAGACATAGCCTTGCTCACCGAGATCCACCCCCTTAATGAGGGGCAACAAGGCGGGGTCGGCACGCAGCACAGCGTCCATCAGAGGCTTGGGCACATTGCGGGACTCGGCGCGTGAGACGGTGAGCGATTCGGGCAATTTGGCTTCTTCAGGCTTGGCTTGCCAGGCGGCGAGCTTGGCTGCGCCGTCTTTGCGGGCTTCTTCGGCGCTGCGCTCGGCTACCAAGCGGGCTTTGACTTGGTCTTTCACCTCGGCCAGTGGCTTGGCGACGGCAGGGCTGTATTCGGTGATGCGGGCGGCCACCAGGGTGCCGCCGCCCACGTCCACGGCTTCGGTGTTGCGCTTTTTCTCGGTGGACTCTGACGAGAAGATGGCCGCCAGCAGCTTGGGGTTGGCCAGTATGCCTTTGGGCTCAGCCGATGGGGTGCGGCTGAGTTTGCTGGCTGTTTGCAAGGTGAGCTTGAGCTTGTCGGCCGCAGGCTGCAGGCTGTCGGGCTGTTCGTAAACGGTGTTGGTGAATTGCTCGGCGGCTTCGGCGTACTTCTTTTGCAGCTGCTGCTTTTTCAGCTCGGCCGTGAGTTCGGGCTTCATGTCCTCAAAGCTTTTGGGCTTGGGCTGCTTGATGTCGACCACGCGAAGGATGTGAAAGCCAAACTCGGTTTCCACCAGCTCGCTGATTTCGCCGGCTTTGAGTGCAAAGGCCGCATCTTCAAAGGGCTTGACCATGGCCCCCCGCGCAAAGTAGTTCAGATCGCCGCCGCTGCTGGCAGAACCCGTGTCTTGGGAGTGCTTGCGGGCCAGCGCGGCAAAGGTGTCTGGGGCTTTTTTGGCGTCGGCCAGCACGGCCGTGGCTTTGGCTTTGGCGGCTTCGCGCTCTGCAGCGGGGGCCGCCTGGGGCGCGTTGATGAGGATGTGGCTGACGCGCCGCTCTTCCTTGGCGGCCAGGCTTTGTGCGTTTTGCTCGTAGAAAGTGCGCAAGTCCGCGTCGCTCACCACCAGGGTTTTAGCCACAGCTTCCGCGTTGAGCACCAGGTATTCAATGTTCGCCGACTCAGGCGTTTTGAACTGGCTGAGCTTGTCTTGGTAGAACTTTTCAACCTCAGCTTCTGTGGGATCAATCTTGGCGGCGTAATCGGCCGGGTTCAAGCGCACCCATTTGATGGTGCGCTTTTCAAAGTAAGCCCCCAGCGCCGTGTCTGCCGCGGCCGCGGTGAGCACGGCCGTGGCGGCCACGCCATTGAGCACTTGGCGGCTGGACATTTCGGCGCGCACGCTGGCTTCGAACATGTCAGGGCTCATGCCTTGGGCGCGCAGCAGCTGCTGGTATTTCTCCATGTCCAGCGAGCCATCGGCTTTGCGCAACATGGCTATCTGGGGGTTGTTGTTCAACTCTTTGGCCAGCCGCTGGTTGCTGGCGCTCAGGCCGAGCTTGTCGGCGGCTGCGCCCACCACACGCTCGCGAACCAGGCGGTCAAGCGTGGCGTAGCGTGCCTCTGGGGTGTCGAGCAGCTTGACGTCAAGCTGCGGCATGGAGGCGCGCAGGCGGTCCACCTCGTCGCGGTGGGCTGCATCCCACTGAGTCTGGGTGATCTCGCGCCCATCGACTTTGGCCACCACGGTCTTGGCCTCGGTGCGGGTGTAGTCGCTGACGCCCAACAAAACGAATGAGGGGACGATGAGCAAAAACAGCACACCCATCATGATCTTGTTGTGTTGGCGGATGAAGTCAAACATGTTGGTTTCCTGTGGGGCGATCCAGCGCCTGTGTGTGTACGAAGCCGGTCCTGACGCAAAAAAGGCGAACTTCATGTTCGCCTTTTTCAAAGAAGTTGATGGTGGGTGCTGAGGGGCTCGAACCCCCGACCTACGCCGTGTAAAGGCGGCGCTCTACCAACTGAGCTAAGCACCCGTGTTAACTTGACTGTATCTGGTCCTTCAGTTCAATGCGTCCTTGAGCGCTTTGCCCGGACGGAACTTGGGAACAATGGCTTCTGCGATTTTAAGCTCAGCGCCAGTGCGTGGGTTGCGGCCCGTGCGCGCAGAGCGCTTGCCCACTTCAAAGGTGCCAAAACCCACCAGCGACACCGTGCCGCCTTCTTTCAAGGTGGTCTTCACGGCTTCAAGGGTAGCTTCCAAGGCGCGGGTGGCTGCAGCCTTGGAGATGTCTGCCTGTGTGGCAATGTGCTCTATCAATTCTGTTTTATTCACTTCAAGCCCTCGTGTGTATGGGAGCAGACAGGGCAGTCAGATGTGCGCTGCTGCCGGCCTGTGTTGCAGTCTCGTCTGAATGGAGTGAGGTAACTTTAAAAACTCCGCTGAGCCAACACATCCAGAAGCTCATCTGCAGTCAAGGGAGCGGATTCTATGCCGATTCGCTGACTGCGCCATGCGACTTTTTTCATGGCTGAAAGTCGGCCGCAAGGCGCTTGTAAGGCGTGACGGGGTTGAAATCAGCCCAGCGCCTGGGCAATGGCTTTGCCCACGTCTTGCGTGCTGGCTTTGCCGCCCAAATCGGGCGTGCGTGGCCCACCGTTGCTGGGCTCCAGCACAGTCTCAATGGCGCGCAGCACCGCGTCGTGGGCGTCTTTGTGGCCCAGGTGCTCAAGCATCATGGCGCCGCACCAAATTTGGCCAATGGGGTTGGCAATGAATTGACCGGCAATGTCGGGGGCTGAACCGTGCACGGGCTCAAACAGCGAGGGAAACTTGCCTTCAGGGTTCAAGTTGGCGCTGGGTGCAATGCCAATGGTGCCGGTGCAAGCGGGCCCCAAATCGCTGAGGATGTCGCCAAACAAGTTGCTGGCGACCACCACATCAAAAAAATCAGGCCGCTGCACAAAGTGCGCGGTCAAGATGTCGATGTGGAACTTGTCCAGCCGCAGGTTGGGGTAGCCCTTGGCCATCTCGGCCACGCGCTCGTCCCAGTAGGGCATTGAAATGGAGATGCCGTTGGACTTGGTGGCGCTGGTCAGGTGTTTTTTGGGTCGGGATTGCGCCAACTCAAAGGCGAACTTGAGCACACGGTCCACGCCAATGCGGGTGAACACCGACTCTTGCAGCACAAACTCGCGCTCGGTGCCCGGAAAGGCCCGCCCGCCAATGCTGGAGTACTCGCCCTCGGTGTTCTCGCGCACGATGTAAAAGTCGATCTCGCCGGGCTGGCGCGGGCTGCCATCGCGGCGCACCACGGGGCACACTACGCCTGGCATCAGGCGGGCGGGCCGCAGGTTGATGTACTGGTCAAACTCGCGGCGAAACAGCAGCAGCGAGCCCCACAGCGAGACGTGGTCGGCAATTTTGTCGGGCCAGCCCACCGCGCCAAAGTAAATGGCGTCGTGCCCGCCAATTTGCTCTTTCCAGTTGTCTGGCAGCATCTGACCGTGCTTTTCAAAGTAGTCCCAGCTTGAAAAGTCGAAGTGGTCAAAGTGCAGGTCCAGGCCGAACTTGCGGGAGGCCGCCTCCATCACGCGCAGGCCTTCGGGCATGACTTCTTTGCCAATGCCGTCGCCTGCAATCACGGCAATGCGTTTTTTTCCAGCGGGTTTGTTCATCAAGATTCCTTCAAAAAAGTACGTTCAATTCAACCTAAATCCGGCAGTTGGGCGCGGCCGAGGGGCTGACGAAGCAGGTCTCTGGCTAGGCGCGAGTGCCCCCCGGACTGCCTGTCCGGGGGGGGCGAGCAA
>Ga0209550_10001518_pt1 | contig 22221 bp, 21 predicted proteins | sample LauGreSuBDMM15SN_2_FD_187567 | JGI IMG/M metagenome (GOLD analysis project Ga0209550, IMG submission 187567) | Freshwater lake microbial communities from Lake Michigan, USA - Su13.BD.MM15.SN (SPAdes) (version 5) | ecosystem: Environmental > Aquatic > Freshwater > Lake | place: Lake Michigan... | reverse complement strand
TGGCTCGAGGCTGCCAACAGTGGCGAGCTCCCCTTGTTCACGACAGACCTCGATGAAACCGTCGCGCGCCACCCTGGAATCGCCATCGCGTGCCATGACGAAGCGCACGCTGCAGGGGTGTCCGCCTACGACTCAGGCACCGACCCCTACACCTTGATCGCGGCGGGTACCAGCCAGGCTCAGTCCTGCGACAACGGTTTCGTGCACGGAGTCATAGGTGCTTTTGCCAGGGACCGCGCGCAAGATGAGGATCTCCCTAAACTGGCGAGCGTCTGTATTGGCATTCCCGAGCCCGGCAGGAGAAGCTGCGTACATGGAAGTGGTCACGCCGTCTGGACCGTGGAGTCCGACATCGTCGAGGCGACCCGTACATGCCTTGTCTACCGGACCACTCGTGACGTCGGTGACTGCATCGCCGGGGTCTTGATGACCATCCTATCACCTGAACACGACCCTGCAGAAAAGGCGCTCTTCTCGACCGTGGATGAGGCACTGGCGAAATACCCAGGTATCTGCGCATCGATGTACGAATCGGGATTGGTAGAACCAGAAGTCGCGCGTTGCATGTTTCCACTCGCAGAGATGGTCGTCAATGACGAAGTAAACAAGCGTGGCGGTGTGTTCAACAAGACCGAAACTGCGGATCCCATCGGACCCGTTCTGGAGAGCTCCCTCGAAAGATGTGCTGGAACAGGTGATCGACTAGAACGCGAATGTGGGCTGGCGATGTACCAGGCGGTGTTCCGACACCTTGTACAACAAACCCAGCTAGACCGGGTTGAAACTGCCTTCCTGTGCGATCAGCCGAACAGCGCAAAGCGCGTGGAGTGTCTTGCGATACTCGATCTCGCATATGCGTCCGTCCGTATAAGTACAGCACCTGCGAGATAATTCGACAAGGATGCTTCCTCGGGTGTGCATCCCCAACAGCGCATCCCCAAGAGTGCGTTCACAGAGGAATGTGCACAAGCAGGGCTTCGCTCAACAACTGCGTACCGGTCCAGATCCAGCACCAACTCAGGAATGCAGTGGCTCTCACTCACCGTCGATCTACTGGGGCGAACTCCCTAGGCGATGGCATTACGCACGACGCGCGCGAATTCCGCAAGACGGCCGGCGCGTACTACATCGGCAGCATCCGCTGTCAACGTGTAACCGGCGTGAAGTGCTGATCCCGCCAGCGAGATATTCCCCTCGTCGTCACCTGAACCCCCAAGGTCGACGACCACGCGATCTGCGTCGATCTCGATCGTGACGCTGATTCGCTGACCATCGAACTGTTCCACGACACGCCGCACCCGGGCGATGGGAACCGCAAGGGTGAAGGTCTGACTGTCGAGTGAGCGTTCGTGCATCACGAACGAACCAGGTGTCAGCACCCAGACAGCGAAGACCTGCTGCCCCGGGTCGATCCAGTACCCGGTGACAGGCCGGTACAAGGGGTCTGCCAACTCTTCCTGGCTTCGGGCGCCAGCGGCGTATGCGATCCCGGAAAGAAGTTCTGGGTTGTTTCTCCACGCGTTGAGCTCGGAGACGAGGGCTGCATTCATTGGTTCCACACAGTGAAAGGTCCGTGAAAGGGGGTCGTTGTCCACACGGCCCATCCCTACTGCAGTCGTAGAGGCGGGACGTCGGTTCAGGCGAGTTTCGAGAGCAAACTCTTGAGCCCCAGACGCCCACGACCTACTTCGATGCTGAGCGATCGGTTTACGAGGTTCGGGCATCCCGTAAGCCTTGGACCCGGTTGCGTTGGACCCGGATGAGGCCAGCTCCATACAGGGAGGTCCTGAGGTGATGAGCGGCGTGCGTCGGTGCCCAGTGCCATCCGTTAGGGGTTGGGGTCGGCCCGTGGGCACCCACAGTCGTCTGCAAGGAAGCCACCCGGCTCACCTCTCGCACCCATCCACTACTCCCGCTGCGAGCGGGGGAAGGAGTAAACGCCATGTCAAACGGCGTCATCATCCAGGCGTTCGGAAACCTTACAAAGGATCCAGAACTCCGCTTCTCATCAGCAGGCAAACCATGGGCAACTTTCTCAGTTGCCGTGAACGAAGTCAATCGTACTGCGTCAGGTGAGAAAACAGAACAAGTTACTTACCTGGACTGCAAAGTATTCGGCGATCAAGCCGAGAACCTTGCATCATCAGCAGGCAAGGGTCACCGCGTTTTCGTCGAGGGTAAACTCCGCGACGAGAAGTGGACCGACAGCTCAGGCAATGAGCGCCGCACAAAGACCTTGTACGTCGACGAACTCGCGGTGTCTCTCCGCTGGGCAACTGTCGAGATCACCAAGACCGGCAACGGTAATGGTGGAGCTCGCGAATATGCTCCAACGAAGGCATCGAACGGCGGCGACTTTGCTCCAGCCGCACCGGCAACAGAGGACGACAACCCGTTCATGTAACCGGTCGCAGTTCACACTGCTTCGAACAACCAATCGGACCCCGCTACCAAGCGGGGTCCGATTTGCTTTTTCGGTACGTCGACTACTTGCCGCTGTTCGCTCGTCCGGCACGGACACTCCGTCGTGAACGACTTTCGGCAGGACCGACCCTGGCCCAGGAGGTGGTCGCCCCGACGGTAACTGCCATCAAGAGCCAACTGGCTTTCCCACCCAACGGATGCCTTGCATCCCCTACCCCTGGAGGTACGCATGAAAAACACGACAGCGTCCCGTCTGGGACGTGATCAACGAGATCTCCGCCATCTTCCCGAACCATCAGCAGTGATCGGTGACGTGCATGGTTGCTGGCACACGCTGGAAGCACTGCTCCACAAGATCGGTATCGACCCGTTCACGGGAACCGAACTGCTTGTCAGTGTAGGCGACCTCCACGACAAGGGGGGACGACGAGCTGATACCGCAGACGGACCTGCAGTAGCAGGAAGCGTTCGTGTACTGCGATGGGCGATGGAACAATCCGTAGCCGGCCGCCTCGTGGTGGTGGACTCCAATCATGGCCAGTCACTCGTGCGACGGATCACATCCGGTGTGCGAGCGAAACCAGCCGTCGAGGACACCTACAACGAGATCATGGCACAAGACGACGCTTCGACACTTGCCCCGCAAGTTCGTTCGTTCCTCGCTGATCGACCTGCGTTCGCCCGTCTGTCGGGCGGACCGAATGGGGAGATCGTCGTAGCTCACGCCGCAGTCGCCGAAAGGTTACTGGCCCAGCGTCGACTCAGAGCAGAAGAGGAGCGATTCTCGATCCTTGCTCGCGAGTTCCGTTGGACAGGTATCGGCACAGCAGTCGTCGGACACGTTCGTACACCTCAACCGACCCGCGTCCCCGGTTTCGCCGGCGAGTTACTCCGCATCGACACCGGTTGCGGTGAAGAAGGCGGTCAACTCTCCGCTTGGCTCCCTGCGACCAACTCGTTCGTATCGATCCCTATGGACCCACGCGACATCCGTCCCTGACAGAAATCAAACAACAGTTCGCTCCACTCGAGTGAGCGAGCTTCCGAACACCCCCGGTCACTGGCCGGGGGTGTTTGTTTTTCCACCCACAACACGACCAGGGAACCTTGCCCGTTCACAAAGCGCCCGAACAGTATTGAACGTATCGCTCTGACCAGACCTCGTATGAGGTCCTGGAAGTGGGAAATCCCAGCGACACCGGTGAAAACACTCACCAACCGCGAAAGCGACACCTGTTCGACAGGCTCATTTTCTCCTTCGTCCGCCACCTTTCCGGACGACAATCCCTCCCGGGACAAAGAACCGCCGGTTGCCTTGCCGGCGGTTCTTTTCATGCCCGAAAATCCTGACGAACTTGCCGGAGTGTGAGTTCCACGAGGGCGATGCGGAATACAAAGGCGTAGATCATGAGCATGAAGTCGTTGCCGATACAACTTTTGCGGCGACGGTAGGGGACCTAGCACAGGAGGACACGATGACGGAACGCTGTACGCGCGGATCGATCATGTGTCGCGGCGGAATGATCGATCTCTCAGAGCGATCCGCTTGGGTATTGACCGGGTCAGCCGGACGTCAACAGGCCCGTCGTGTAACCGACGCTACCTTGTTGAAGCACCTGGGTTCGAACGACATCACCATCATCGACGCACCCCTCGATGCGCAAGTGGACGCCAGCTTCTTCTCAGCCGACATCCTTCCCGTCGATGTTCGGCGACGTGTCACCTCTGCTGCTCGCTCGATGGGTGTCGATCATCTCGATCGACCTCTCGGTCCCGATGAGCTCGTCGCCCGCTCCAAGCTCGTCACCAAGACACTCAACCGCATCACGCATGCAAGTGGAGGAGGCGATGAACGTCGTCGTGAAATCGTCGAACGCTATGGCCGGGAGCTCGACCACCTGATGACCACGCGCGGGGCTGATGACATCGCCGAAGCGGTCGCGTCGATTCTCTCCACGAATCCGAAGATCGCCCCAGCTGCTGTGATGCGCGCCCTTGGTGACGTTCCATCGATGAACGAGCGCCTGGGTGTCGTGGAAAAATCCGCAGCATTCACAGGGTCTAATCGCGACGTCGCCCCGGCTCGACCGTCACCGGCGCTGGCAGCACTCGGCTTCACAGCCGGAGCGGTGCCGGCAGCATTCATCACCGCTGATCTCTCCGATCCACGATCCGTGTCACCTCACGCAGCTCTGCGCTTCCTCGAACGAGTCGACGGAGTTGTCACACCTGAAGTGGTGGAAGCATCACGTAACGTTCTACGCGCAACCTACACACGCGTCGGCATCGACGAGGCTCGTCGCCGCTTGACCGCGGTGAGCGCGGCTGTGGGTCTTGACGCCGACCGACTCCGTCACGCCCGTGGCGTGATCGCTTCACTCGTCTCGGATGCGCTTGGCGACACTCTCGATTCCCCTGGTCGTCCTGTCATCGGGGGCCGCCCCTCGCACAATCCTGGTGCCGTGGCAGACCGCGTCATCCTTGCCGTCAACTACGAAGGCCGGCAGCTTGAGATGATTGTCCGCGCTGCACGCGTCTCCGTCGAGGCTGGGCAGCCACCGATCGTGGCCGTTGAGGTCGTCACCCTTTGGGAACCCGCGTCAGTTCTCGCCTCGAAGCAGATGTGGGAAGACCCATCCGTTCAGGTCGAGAACGTCGAGGACTGGAACAGAGCGACAGAAGCGGTAATCTTCAAATCCATCAGCGCGTAGTTGGAGTGACCCGACCTGACGGCACTACCAGCGTTATCGCGCACCGTTAGGTGCAGGTAGTTCCGGTAGACAACACGACCAGGAGGCAGTGATGAGCGTATCCTTGTTCGACGACGTCGTCGCACTCTTCGGTCGGGTCCACGCGGACGCATCCGACGGTAGACCGCGGCTGATCGCCAGTCTGTTCAGAACAGCCCTTGTCGCGGGCAGCCCTGTGGTCGATCTCGCAGATCTCGCCCCAGCAGTCAACTTCGACGACTCAGTCATCGACGACGCGTCCCTGGTACGCCGCCACGACCTGGTGCGCGCACTGGAGATGGTGTTCACCCACCTCCGCAGTACGCCATCCGCCTACTCGCGCACCAACGGTGCTGTCACGTACATCTTCGCGGCCAGAACCGATGACGACGAAGCCCTCGAAGCCAACCCTGCAGTACCTCCCGGTTTCCGCTACACCCTCATCGCAATCGACGGGGAGGCGGCAGCATTCGTGATCGCCATCGGAAACCCTTCCGGCGGCCTCGACGCGGTGCTTCGCTGCCCTGCAGGCCCGTCGGTCACCGGTGGGCTCCATCCCGGTGTGGCTTCTCTGTGTGGCTCGATCATCAGCGGCTGCGTCAACGCCAACCTCTGAGAGGCCGACAACTCCGAGCCTCGCCCGAAGCTTATGGGCATCCCCGTGATCCATGCCGCCACCGATGGAACCACGGCCGATGGGGACCACGACCGATGGGGACCACGACCGATGGGGACCGCGACCGTTGGGGGCCACGACCGATGGGACCGCCGGGGGGTTGCACTTCAGGCGTGCTGCGCCAACCGTTCCTTGCATCCCATCCAAGCAAAGGAACCCCTATGCCCCATTCACTGACCTCGCTGTTCATGACACTCATGACCGCCGAGGAGATTACCGTTGCTCTCCAGCAACGTATCTTCACGCATGGACGTAAACGCAACGATGTCGCACTTCTGGCACGCCTTGCATCACATCCGTCACTCGATGCCAGCATCGATGCGCAACTGAAGGAAGAATCTGCAGCTCTGGTTCGCTGTGCTTGGATATCACGTCCAGGCCGCAACCTCGAAGACATCACCGATGTCATCACCAAAGAGAAGCGCGTCACCGTCCTGAGCGCTCTTGCAGAACAGCCCATGCTGTCCGAACAGGTTGCTCGCACTCTGGTCGAACGAACCAAGAACACCAAAGTTCTGCTCACTCTCGTGAAATCACCAACACTGGATGATGACATCAAGAAGAGTGCCGCAGACCGCATCGTAGCTTCACTCGACGGTGTCGGTAGCCACAGCATCGATACCAAACAAGTTGACGTGTTGTGTACGATAGCTTCCAGCATCGAGGGTTACCTCGAGCAGGTTGTCATCGATGCGCCGAACCTCGTCGTACTTCGCGCCGCTGTCACCCACTGCCCGCTTGATGCGGACAGTCAGCGACTCCTCGTCAACATGTTCCTCGAGACATACGCTCAGCAGTTGTCATATCAGCCGACCAGCAGATTCGACAACGGTTCAGTAGCGCAGGTCGATCTCTGCAACATCATTGAAGCGATGTGTGAGACATCGCAGCTCGACGACGGCGTTCGCAAGACGCTAGAGAAAGCAGTGAAGAGCGTCAAAACGCATTACTCAGCGGACAACTGGAATCTCTCCAGGTTGGATCGAGCGCTCGAATGCTTGAAGAACGCCAATGCGGCGAACTTCAACGCACTTCGTGAGGAATTCGATGCCATCACCACGTCCGAAGGGATTACCACCTTCATCAGCCAAGTTGAAAGCCAGGCGCGGAAGGGGACGTTGCCTTACCGGCATCCGATCCTGAATACGCTGGCCACCAAGATCACGCTGTCACCGATCGGTACCGCCGAACACGTGAAAAGCATCGAAGGCTGGTTCCAGTGGAACGCATCGAGCGAGCTCGTCGCGAGAATCGACGACACCGCCAAACAAGTCGCCTTGATCACCGTCGGTACGTTCTACGGACTCGACTATCACAAGATCATCTTTGACGCCCCGAACAGCTTGGAGCTCATGGATGCACTCGTGGATCACGCCGCATGCAACGAAGAACGCTGGATGCTCGATCACCTCACAGAGTCCTCATTCTTCGCAGACAGGCATCTCCGACGTATACCGCTCCAACTGCTCTCGCAGATGGAGCTTCGTGAAGAACACAGGTCCATCCTGATGGATGTCCTGGCCGACGACACGATCTCGGACGACACCTGGTCGACCATCGAAACACTCTCCGACGAGTACGAAGGTTCGATACAAGAGCTCATCGAGCTCGCAACCGCCATCTAGGCGCGATAGTCCCTCAACACGAAAGGCGCACCCCTCCGGGTGCGCCTTTTCGGCTTCTATGAGCTATCGATCCGCGTTTTTTCGGCATTCCTTCTGCTGTTACCACAATGGGTTCTTAGACCCGGACGCATCGGGCAGCCGTACAGGGAGGGCTCTCTCTGATCAACGCAACCCCTGCCGGCGCTCGTCCTGCGGGATGCCAGGTTCCCGCTCGAACGTGGTAAGCGAGCCAAGCTCACGGCAGCAGCAGGGGTTGGTGCCAGCACAATGAGGTCTGGTCTGGTGTGGGTTCCAGCGAGGAGTGGCTGAGAGGGACGGGCTCCTGCGTATGGGCCCTGCGTATGGGCCCTGCGTAATGACCCTACGTACGGATCCAGCGTTAGGGCTCCTTGAGGTCGAGCTCGTGGTGGTAGGGCTCCCGGAGGTCGAGCCCGTGCGGAGAATTGACGGCCGGAGGGCTCACGGTCGCCCCACTGCCGGGTGGGTGCCACAGGGGGGTGGGTGACGACAGGAGGAGTGCTCGCACGGTCCAAGGGGTGCGTGCAACGACAGGGAGTGAGCTCGAGATCTCCAACGTCCCAACAGCGATGCGAACCAGGCTCCGTGAACGCGCCGCCGGCATCGAGGTTGTGATCAGCGAGCTCGAGAACATCGAATCAGTGGACGAGCTCCACTCGAGATACAGCTTGTTACGTCGGCAGGGGAAGCTCATGCCCGCGACTAGCGACCAGGCGATTGCACTGGCCGCAGTTGCCCTGTCCAGGACAACAGGTCTCAGGCCGTACCCCGTACAGATCGCAGCAGCTGTTGCGTTGACTTCCGGTTTTGCCGCAGAACTCGGAACAGGGGAAGGCAAGACCATCGTCGGTTTCCTTGCAGCTTGCGGGTTTGCGACTGGAGGTAAGGTCCACGTAGCTACAGCGAACCCCTACCTCGCAGCACGTGACCAACAGCTCCTCTCCACCTCCTACCAGGCGCTCGGTCTGCAGTCCGTCGCAACCGCCTCGAGCGATGGCGACCGTGTGCAGGTCTACGCCAATGATGTCCTGTACGCAACGCTGGGTACCATCGGGGTCGATCTGTTGACCGACCGCTTCGTCACCGACCCCACATTGATCGCGTGCCGTCAGCGTTGGGCCTTGATCGTGGACGAAGCCGACGCCGTGCTGCTGGATGACGCCTTGACGCCAATCTCGCTCGTGAAGAGAATCCGCAGTACGACTCTCACGCTCGAGGTCGCTCGAGCCGTGGATACGCTCTCCGCCGCTGATGTCGTCGTAGAAGGGGCGAATGTCCTCCTGACCGACTCGGGGAACCTTCGTCTCGCCACAGCCTTCGGCGTCGATACCGTCTGGGGACATCATCGACTTGCCGGCCAGATCATGGCTGCACTACGAGCTCGCTTCACGATGCGTCGCGATCGTGAGTACCTCGTACGTGACGGTCTCATCGTGATGCTCAATGAACGGACCGGTCGAGCCGACAGCTCACGCAGGACATCAGGCGGCATCCATGAGGCTCTCGAAGCCCGTGAGATGGTACTCGGTGAGTCCGTAACTTCCTTTGGTTCGGTGGTACTCAAGGACAGCACGCCAGTTTCGGAGCTCGTCGCGACCTACAGCCACATCGGTGCGATGTCCGGCACGCTGACTACGGATGCCGGTGAGATCGAGCAGCGTTACGGCCTCAAAGTCGCATCCTTCGGTCCGCATCGCCCCAGCAAGCGGACAGTCCTTCCTGATCTCGTTCATGCCGATGACGACGCACGGGCTCGCTATGTCGCTCAACAGGCAATCGTGTATGCGAACAATGCGAACGCAGTACTGGTCGTAGCAGCATCACTGCCAGCAGCTGAGCGAGTAGCAGACGTGATCACCGATCACGGTCACGCGCCTGTCCTCATCACCGCGAAGAACACCGGCGACGAAGCAGAGGCGTTCGCACAGGCAGGTATACCAAGAAGGATCACGGTCACCACGGCAATCGCCGGTCGTGGCGTGGACATCGTGCCAGGAAACGGTGATGATCTCGACCGATCGTTGGTCATCAACGCAGGCGGGCTCGTTGTGCTCGGTGTTGGTCACTTCGCGAGCGAGCGACTCGACAGACAACTCATCGGGCGTTGCGCACGTCAAGGGGACCCCGGGATCGTTCAGTTCCATGTCGCACTCGACGACGACACCGTCGATCTGCCCGAAGTACTTCGAGGTTCGATCCGAGGAACACTCGCCGATGGGCCTGTCGAGATCGGGAAGCTGAACGCAGTAGGAAGAAGGATCACGATCGCACAGGCAACCTACGATGACGTCCTACGAGCCTCCCGCGGCCGCACCACGCAAGTCGATCTTCCGTTACGAGGCCAGCGCGCCACCTTCCAGGCCTACAGGCACGCTCTCCTCGTCGCCGATCGTTCGACACTGGTACGTCTGGCGGTGCAGACGTCACTACGTGGAACTCGCAACGCAGCCGAACGGATTGAAGCGCTTATTTCGGACGTCGACGCAAAGCTCTCAGGAACCTTGCAGGAGGGATACGCAGCCAACATTGTCGACAGTGCGCTACGCCAACTGGTGCTGAACGTCGTAGATGAGCACTGGGCGACCCATCTGGCTCGAGCCGAGATCACCAACACGGAGACATCGCTGGCTTCACTGACGCAACTGGACTCATCAGTCGAACATCGGCGCAAGCTCACCGACCTATTCGATGCGTTCGTCGCGGGACTCGGTCAGCAGCTCGAGCATGCGTTGGCAGGGCTCAGTGTCACGGTCAGCGAAGACCGCAAGATCCAGATATCACTTGCCTACTAAATAGCATAGGAACCGAGCGTCCTCAAGTCCATTACCGCAACGGAAGTGCATAAAGAACATGCTCATCTGATCCCGTGGGTATGGGAAGAGGAGTTTTCACAACGAGCATGGTTCTGAGATACCTGCTCAACGTGCTCGACGAGCAGGGTCGTTACGATCGAGCCATCCACTCCATCTCGAACGGAGGATGACTCTGAACAAGGATGGGATCGATTCACGTGAACGGGCAGCAGCTACAGGGGTCCTGGCGACGAGCTCGGGAAAGTCCAGTAGCGCGCGTTGCGCGATCGCTCGTCCGACAGAGGTGAGTTCTGCACCGTGTTCGAAGTCTGCGGCATCATTATCAGGAAGGTCACCGCAGATGCGGATGACCTCGATGTGGTCGGGCGCATTGCGGTACTCCTGACCCGCCAACGCTGTCCGCGCATGACTGAACGCTCGGAGAACGACATCCAACGCTGACCCTGGATGATGGGTGAAGTTCGATTCTGAAATGTCCAGCACGACCACCCGAGCCGCACCGAGTTCGAGAGCACGGTGCAGCGGGACGTTCGCCACGACCCCTCCGTCGAAAAAGAACTCACCGTCGATGTCGACAGGTGAGACCACTCCGGGGATAGCTGCTGATGCGCAGAGACGATCGACAACCGGACCCCGGTCCCACCATGAGAGCCTGCCGGAGTTCACCGCAACGGCTCCGACGTGTGTCGGTATCAAAGCATCTGCCAGATCATCGTAGGGAGAACAACGCTCGACGAGCGCCCGCAGACCAGATGACGGGTGCACACCGTCTCGCCGTTTAACGACGTTCCAGGCTTGAGCGATCGCCCGTGCAGGGAATACCGTACGGCTGTGGAGAGATGACCAGATGTCAGCCAGTTCTCGGGCACGCTCGGGTGTGAAGCCGGCGGACATGTACACGGCGTTCATTGCTCCAGCCGATACGCCGACGATCACGTCAGGCACGAAGCCCGCTTCTGCGAGCTCAAGAATCATTCCCGCCTGGGCTGCACCGTAGACCCCTCCGCCGGAACACACCAATACCGTTGGCTTTGCGTTTGTCATGCCTGTGACCGTTCGCCCGAACGCGAAACGAGCAGGTGTTCTGCGTCAACACGACGCAGGATGACCGCGTCGACGCTAATCAGAGAGAACTGGGGTTCGGGAAGCCGGTTGCCAGAATGCCTACCAGAGGAGAGGGTGTGCCATCAGGGCTTGTTGCGAGTGTCGTTCCGGTTCCCCAAAAGTCGGCGTACCTGTCGATGGCACCGACCCGGCGAGCGATCATCTGAGCAATGTGCTGGAGCGCCTCAGAGCCCCAATCGCTGTTCTCCTCACCACATAGCAGCTGCCAGAATCCGGGGACGACCATCTCGACCCAGTCCAGATCGAGTGGGTGATGCTCACGGAGCGCTTTGCGCTCGTCATCATCGAGCAGGAAGCCGTGATCCCATCGCTGTGCGAGTTCCTCGAGCTCGGCTCCGCTCAACGGTCGGGCGTCACCGAGCTCATAGCTGCTTATCGCCCAGGTGAGAACGCAGTCGAGGCGATCGGGACGAGGCATCATTTGACGACTGGTCCCGCGATTTGCGATTCGGGCAGTCAGCAGTCGTTGCGATGGTTTTGGGACAAGAGAATTGAACTCTCGATGAAGCTCAACTTTGGGTGCGACGGTTCAGCGGATCTTTGCAGCGAGGCGTGCAGCATCACCGGGGCGTAAGATGGAAGGCAGGCCTGCGATGACCGCGTTCACGTCGGAGGCATTGCAGACGTAGACACCGTCGAACAGAAATGGGCGATTGGTCATCTCAGCGATGCAGAGAACTGCAGTAACGCGGGCCCCGAAGAGATCCCCGGCAACACGCGCTTGTCGTTGCGCCTGGGCGATCGGGTCTCTTGGTAGGCGGCGACCTCGCATCATCAACGATCCGTCGTGGATCGTGACAGGGCCACGGCCGTGCTTGGTTTCGACGGCTGCAGCACATGGGCCGAGGACTATGTGGTCGCAATCGCCGGTACGACCGATGACCGCACCGTGAATGACCATTTCTGCTGTGGCGCTCCTCAGTGACTTGCCGACCCGCCGCTCAGCGCGCCATCCCGCCGTGAGGCGCCCGATTGCTCCTTCGGCTTGATGGAATCGGTAGGCTTCAACGAGAGCACCACAACCGCCTGCTACTACAGCGACCAACATCAGCGTACCTTCGAGGCGTGTGAGTACGAGGATGCACCCCACGGTGAGCAGCAGTGCTGCGCCACCGTGGAGGAGAGCCTTTCGGAACTCTATGAATCTGAGTTGGCCCAGCCGGCCTCCCGGGATACCGATGATCTGTGGTCTTGCCATAACCAGAACGGTGCCGGAGACAACCGGGGGCGCAACCGCCACCCGCTCCTCAAACGGCGCAGGTCTGTACGTCAGGTTGAGCGGGGGCGCCGAGAAAGGATGGCGGAGCAGAGGGCTTCAACGGTCTGATCGAGCGAACCGTTGTTGTCAATGATGGCGTCGAACCCGTCGTAGTCGTCGAGCGCGCGCTCTGAAGCATGGGCCAGGGTTTCCGGCGTGGGAGGAAGAGCATCACGAGCGGCAAGGCGGGTAGCCTGTGTTTCCGGGGTGATCTCGATGCGACCCACGAAGAAGCCGAGCGCACGGGCGTAACCCACTTCGTTCGGGAAACGAACATCGGTGATGTACACGCTTCGACCGGAAGCTGCTGCACCGATGGCACCGCGTAGTGTCTTCTTCACCCAGTAGTCCGGATCCTGGGCGCGACGGATCTCCGTACCCCAGAACTGGAGCACGTCGCGGATACCCTTTGTCCTACTGCGTGCGTGGACCCGAGGGTTCTCAGCAAGCTCCTTTACGAGCCAGTCCGTGACCTTGCGAGCCTGGTCCAGAGGTACACCCTGTTCGTCGGCAACACGAATCGACGGGTCATCGCCTTGCGGCGTCTGGACGATGATGGCTATGGCTTGGTCAACCTCGTTCTTCATCGCGTCGGCGTAGTAATGATGGGTAGCGTCCGGGTGGCCGAGCGCCGAAATTGTGGCTTCAGCAACAGAATCCTTCCCGCTTGCGAGCTTGCCGGACAGGCCAAGGAGCACGATCTCCCCGGCTTCGAGCCGTTCTCGTGCCTTCGCGGCGGTCAAGGGGTCGAGCCCGACGATTGCAGCAGTCTCGAGGAAGTCCATGCTGGAGATGGTGCGCGCCAGCCTTGCTGCGGCACGCGGGGCTGTAGGTGGTGGCCGCCAAACACCGGCTCAAGGGGCACCAGGGCGGTTCAGGATGCAATGTCGGTCAACTTTTGAATGGCGTGCCAGAGCTCACGCCCACGATCAGGGGTACCGGTTTCCCACGCAGGGGTCGCCGCAACGGTGGGCCTCACACACATCAACGGGCCCTGCCCCTCATCCTGAAAGGAAACCAATGTCAGCCATCATCCTCTTCGGTGTCATTTTCACCGCGATTCTCGTCCTGAGCACCAAGGTTGCGAAGAACGAGCACCTCTACCAGGACTACTACCCTGGGTACCAGAAGGAAACACGCCCAATCGACGCGATGCCTCCATCACACGAGTTTTATCGCGCCATCCCACGCAACTACTTCTAGAACTCCGGATCTCCGGAACCTGGACCGCCCCTCGGGGCGGTCCTTTTGCGTTCTCGGACCAACCGCTACAGAGTTTGGTGCAGGCGGTTGGGCGCCGACCAGTGAGAAGGACCCCTTCGGGGGTCACGCCGGTTTCCGCCACCCACGGACGCCGGCGAACCCGCCGGATCCTCCGTGGAGTTGATTCCGCCGGCCGCGGCCCGCTGGCCGTCTTCGCTTGACGTCTCCGTCGTAGCATCAGGTTCCTCCCTTTCCTGTTGCTCCTTCTCTCTGTGTGCTGATGCATCCCTTCATCGAGCCCACCACCGACCTCCTCCTACGGTGTTCAGAAGTCTCGGATTCGTCTCCGTCGCGAAGGCGCTCGCGCCGTTGCAGCTGTGACGTTGAGTCATGGCGGAAACCGACGCCCTCCTCCCTTCATTGGGAGGAGGGCGTTCTTGTTTCCCCAGGGTGATCTCGTCACAGGGCGGGTTGGATTGAAGTGACGCAGCACATCAATGGATTCAGCTTTCCTGATCGGTCGTGGAGATACTCACGGGCGCGTCACCAGAATCGATGTCGCTTACTAGAAGTAAAGAGAGTGCGCTCGATCGTTTCTTGTCAGCGGTTGTCGAGTTCGAGCTGTACCGTTGCACCGTCGACCACTGCAATGTCATCGATGACACGAAGTGTTACCTCTGCAGCTCGGGGTGTGAGTGCGTCAGGGACGTCGACGCCGAGATGTATATATGCTGCATCCAGTGCAACACGACCACGTAATGTTCTCCCGAGGAGACCGACTCGCATCATGTAAGGTTCGTAAACTTGTTCGAGTGTCGCAGGCGCTTCATTGACAGCAGCAGCGAGCGTGTTGAGACCGACTGGGCCTCCACGGAACTGACCTATCAGAACAGTGAGAATCTCGCGTCCGAGTGAGTCGAGTCCGAGTTCGTCGACACCGAAGCTTGCGAGCGCAGCACGTGTGTCCTCAGGTGAGATACCAGCTCTGGCTACTTCAGCACCACGGTGAACCTGGACCCAGTCACGGACACGGCGTAGCCATCGGTTTGCCACACGGGGTGTTCCACGGGAACGTGAAGCGATGATCGCAGCGGAGTCGTCTCGGAGTGAGACGCCGAGCACCCGGGCGGAACGTTGGACGATCCGGGAGAGATCATCTGTTGCGTAGAGATTGAAGCGGGCGGTGTGACCGAAACGGTCACGAAGGGGCCCGGAGAGCAGGCCGGCCTGAGTTGTCGCACCGACGATCGTGAGTGGGGCGAGCGGGAGACGGATCGAGCGCGTAGAACTTCCCTCACCGATCACGACGTCGACGAAACCGTCTTCCATTGCCGAGTACATCAGTTCTTCGGCGCGGATGTCGAGACGGTGGATCTCGTCGATGAACACCACTGACGGTCCACGTAGCGACGTCAGGATGGATGCGATGTCCCCAGGTCGTTCGATGGCCGGACCGGAGGTCGCAATGAGGGGTACCCCGAGTTCGTTCGCGATGATCTGTGCAACAGTGGTCTTGCCTGTACCTGGTGGGCCCGCGAGAAGGACGTGGTCAGGCATCTGGGAGCGCACCTTCGCTGCTCCGATGAGCACCGAGAGGTCGTCGACGACGGAAGGTTGTCCACCGAAGTCGGACATGGTTGTTGGTCGTAGCGTGTCCGACTCACCGTGTTCCTGCACATCTTCGCGCGCATCCGTGGTCTGCGCGTCGGTGACTCCGAGCTTCACACCCTCGGAAGGTGTGTAACCGTCAAGGTTCTGAATCGGTGATTGGTTGTTGTTCATGATGCTCCTCAACCTGCCCGGAGGACGCCGAGTGCGTCCGTGATGATGACTGGTACATCGACGGCACCGTGTTGGCGCGCTGTGGCGACTGCGATCCGTGCCTGGCCTCGATCGAAACCGAGGACCTCGAGCGCACTGATGGCGTCAGCGTCACCCGCCAGCTCAGGAGTTGCGTCAAACTCTACGATCGGCAACTTCACCAGAGCGACGATCCGCTCGGCGGCCTTCGTGCCGACACCTTTCGCCTTGGTGAGTGGCCTGTGGTCCTTTACTGATACAGCTCTCGCAATCTCGGCAATCCCCACGTCACGGATCAGAGCCAGTGCGCTGGTAGGTCCTACTCCGGACACAGCACACAGCGCATCGAACACCTGTTGGTCAGCGATGGAGACGAATCCGTAGAGGGTGAACGCATCCTCCCTGACAACGGTCGTGACGTACATCTCGACGTGGCTCCCGTCAGTGACGATGCTTGGCGTGTTGACCCGGTAACCGACGCCGTTGGCGACGACCATCAGGGCATTCGGGAGGACCTTGGCTGTCCCAGAGAGGTATCCGATCATGCGTTGGACTGTGGAGCGAGCACCACCGTGCGGCATTCGCCAGCTACACATACGTTGGGGCCCGGGTAACGGCGAGAGACGAGCTAATGAGGAGTCCTGTGGGCACGCGACAATCGACGGCAACGTCCAACAGACCCAGAACCCTGACCTGGTGGAATAAGCCGAAGGCCGATTTCAGAGGCGGTGGGCTGCCCTGATGACATCGGCCATCCCGAGGTCGGATTCCCTGGCAAGCAGCAAGGCGGAGTCGATCACATCGTCCGGTGCTCCGTGGAGAAGTCGTTCGACAACCGCAACCTCACCCCAGGTCGGGCGACCGTTGGGGTGTCGTGAAGCTGCGACTTCGCCGATCCTCCGCAGGTGGGACCAGTCGGCTGGGACCTCAGCAGGGTTGATGCTTTGCTCTACGAACCGTTGTCGGGCGCTCCCTACCAGACCATCCCCGGTCGTCCGGTTCTGATGAAGGAACCAGGCCATGGCCGGGAGTGAAGCAGCACGATGCAGCTCGAGTCGCAGCGCGTGGGAGACACGTCGGAAGCTGCAGGACAGAGCAGTGAGGGTTGGCCCGTCCGTCCAAGCGACCCGCGCGATGTTCGTCTGCAGTCCGATGTCGAAACTGACGTCTCCCCAGGCGAGCATGAGTTCGCCTGCTGCCCACTCCTCAGGACTGGTCACGCGAGCCGTGGCCCGACGAGGGGCCCCGGACTGGTCGGGTACGTCCTGTGACGGAATCCTCCGCTGCACCGGGGTGACGAGATCAGGCATGCCGATGATGGTCCGGTACTCGTCCGGAGGACAGCCGATGAAAGTAACGCTCCGCCCAAGTGCGATTGCTTGCCGTAGAGCTGTTGTGCGGAAGTGCGCCGGAACAGATGCTCTCGATGCGTGCATCTGAGACTGTTCGCAGGATTCCCGCCGCCCGTCACTGATGCGTGGTGCACTACTAATCGGTGACGACTGGCAGCGAACGAGCCCACTAACGCTTACCAGGTCAGTCGCGTACGAGACCGCGCGCGACGTCGATCAGCTCGGCGAGTGTTCCTGAGAACTCAACGGAGAGGGTTGACGCTGCATCCGCCGCACCTCCTGCTTTCGAGGCAATTCGATGGTGTAGCGAACCTGGGTCGTGGAAAGCTTCCAGTGCTGCACCAGCGGGAAGGCGCATCGCAGTGTCGACAGAACAGAGGCCGTGCCCGGCCACGAGTCGTTGAGCCCGAGGTGAGCGGCACAGCGAAGCGACCTCATCCAGGGTGTCGACGTCAGCAACTCTCGCGTGCAGAAGGGAAGCGTCGCTGTCAAGTGCCGACTGGATCTCTGCGCTCAAGATTCGCACGTAGTCGACGTCCCAGTTGACGCAGCGGAACTGGATCACCTCTGGCGCAACTGCCGTTCCGGTGATGTGGCGTGCGACGAAGACGTTGTCCAGCGCTGGGTTCAAAGAAGCCTGGAGTAACACATCACGAGATCCTTCTACTGACGCACGAGTGAGGAGGAGACCGGCTGAGGTAGAACCCGCTACGCCAGCAACCGTGCTGAAATCGAAGCGGTTGAACAGTTCGAGCCCTGAGCCGTCGTGCAGATCGACCCACGCCTGCAACGGGCCACCTCGCAGCTCGGCCATGCTCCGTGTTCGCCTCGTCGGAACGGCGTCTGCAATCACGAGAGCATTGACGAGGTGACGATTCGAATCCACGTCAACTCCGTGGGCGCGTCGGAGAACCACCTCAGCCACCGCCGACGAGGTAGACGGGTCTCCCCGGAGCGCCTCGGCCAAGCTTACCACCTGCTCTACCGGGAGCAGTGCGGCGAGTACCGCGACGGTTTGTGGTCTTCCGTGAAGACCGGACAGCCCTTCGACGAAGGAGTCGTGATCGATCCTGGCGGCGGACGTTGACGTGTACGGCGCCCAGGCGAGAGCAATTCTGTGCTTGACGAGCGTTCGAACCCTCCTTGCGAGCACGAGAGCTCCGACATCGTCCGGGCAGTGTCGGCTGCAAGCAGCCCGTAGTGCCGCGAAGTGGTCAGGGTGGTGCTCCGCCATGAGGGTGATTGCGACAGATGGGAATCTGGGATTGTCGATGAGTGCCCAGAGCACCGAACGATCTGTCTCGGCAAGGGCGCGCCTCACGGCGAGACTTTCCGGGATGTCGTCTCTACTCGCCCAAGCCAGTCTGACCGCTGTACTGGGGTGTTGCGAGAGGAGCTGATGACCGACCTCATCGAGAATGCTCGATCGGTTCGCGCTCCTGATGAGGAGGGTCTCCCAAGGTGTGGCCATACCACGAACGTGCCGAAACCGGGTGGTCCCGCCATTCGGGACACGCGTACCGATGGCGAGTGGACGATGTGACCCGGGCAGGCACCATGTGCCATATGTCGTTACCTTCCTCCGTGCCTCCGATCGGGGCTCCTGGTGATTCGGGACCGTTGAGCGGTCCCTGGACCGAAGCCTTCTGGTTCTCACCGGGCACGCCACTGCGATCGAAGTCCAACTTCCGACGCGGAACCAGGCGCTCGGCCAGCGCAGGTGACTGGGGCTCACTCCAGCGATTCGAACAGACCATCTCCACCACGGCCCGCATGGCGTGCCCATCGACGTGGCAGCTCGGCGACCAGGGGGCTGCAGTTTCGGAGCGTCCGATGATCGTCTCGGTCGTCGTCGCACGGTCGGTGATCGACGCCGGCAACTTCTCCAAGTCTCTCCTCGATGCCTGTGAGGGTGTCGTCTTCCACACGGACGCGTCCGTCGTCGCCTCTACAGGCATCTCAGATCGAGGCAGAAGCGATCAGCGTTGCGTCGTCGGATTCGCCCGCCTCGAACCTGGAACATCTTTGAGCAGCGTCGCCGAGGCAGTTGCCTCTTTGAGCCGTTCCGTCGTCGGTCAGTATTCGAATCCCATCTGAGGGATCGAGGCGTATCTGACCGGATCGTTCGCTACGAGACCCCGCTGAGCTCGGAGTGTGCCGGCGAAATCGGAACATTGTCGTTCCATGCGATTGAAAGCAAGCGGGCCGTTCATCCCGTACAGGAGCCAGCTTCTCAACGTCCGTTGAAGCAGGGGTCACAGAGTCCGACAGAACTGCCACCAGCTGCCGCACGGAGACGACCGGCCGCACCGCAACGACTGCACATTGCATGACGCACTCCGATGAGGAGATCGTAGCGACGTCGGGTGGAAGGGTCTCTCAGCGCAGCCCAGGCTTCGTTCAGCAGTGTCATCTTTTGTTGCGCCGCTTCTTCTCTTTCCTTGCCGAGATGGCTCACCCTATCTGGGTGATGCTTACGGGCGGCCAGTCGCCACGCAGCGTGGATGACGTCGTGCCCTGCCTCAGGGTGCACACCGAGAATCTCGTAGTAGGTCGGGGAGTCCGGCGCCCGACGGAGCCAGTCCTCGACATGTTCGTATCCGCGCCCATCCATCTTTTCGATGGTGTGGCGACGTCAGGAGCTTGCCGTCATCCGCTGTTCAGCTGTGGTTGCGACGACCGCTGGTATCACCACTCTGGGCTCGCGTGGCCGCGGACCTGGCAAGGTCGTCGACACGTTCGTTGCCCGGTTCGCCGGAATGTCCGCGAACCCAGGTGAGGAGAATTGGGGCGTTACGGGCTTCGAGGAGTTCATCGATCGCCTGGAAGAGCTCGAGGTTGGCCACGGGACCACCATCAGCTTTCTTCCAGCCGCGTCGCTTCCAACCGTGGATCCAGCCTCGCCCAGGAGCGATCGCATCGAGAAGGTACTTGGAATCAGACCGTATCTCCACAGCCCGGTCCGGCCCCACGTAGCGTAGGGCCTCGAGACATGCCTGGAGCTCCATCCGGTTGTTCGTCGTATGAGCCTCGGAACCTGATGCCCAACACCCGTCGTGAACCCAGAAGGCCCAGCCACCAGGTCCTGGATTACCGAGGGCTGATCCGTCAGTGTAGGCCACGAGTCGATCGGGGATTGTCATGACCGTGATGGTGCTGCGTCAACGGTGCGGCGCATCTGCCCTGGTTGTGTGACAAGAACTGTACGCGGCCCACGGTACGCAAGATGGACAACGACGACCTCACCATCCAAGAGCACCGCGCTCATCAGGCGCCGGTCCGACGGCTTCCTCGTATGACTCGACGTGCGGTGGCGATCCTGGTGACAATGGCCCTCGCCGTAGGCGTCGGTTTCGCGTTCTGGTCATCCCGACCTGTCCCCGACGCGACACCAGGAGGTGATTTCGTTGCTTGGGTGGGCACTCGAGCCGTTGCAATGTCAGCGACGAGTTGCACTGCACTCAACGGGTGTGACACCGAGTCGCTGAGCGTGACCGCGGGGGAGAAGGTCCGCATCGGTTTCCGATCCGGTAGCCCACTGTCGATGACGACGGACCCTTCAGCCGGCGTGTTTGCCGCACTGGACGGCGACGGTTGGTATCTTGACACCGCTGAGCTCCGCACGCCGGTGCTCGTCGGCGTTGTCGGTGGCGACGGAAGCCTTTGGCAGTTCGGACTGTCCCCCGCGACCAGGTAGTTCAGTTCCTACGCGACAACGGATTGACCCGCATCACCTGCACGACAGGCACGGCTGCAAAACGAGCAGCGCCCGGGGGTTCGGACACAGCCGAACCGATCCCGGGCTCACAGCAGCAACCATACCCCGGTCCCCTCGAGCCGACAGCAAGCAGCGATCGGCATGGCCAGCGGAACACCTGATCGAAATCTTCGCTACAGGTGTGACTACGCACATTCGCAAGGTTGATCAGCGCCGACGCCACCACGTCTCACTCGTTCCAAAGATGCTCTTGGGACTCACGCTGCAAGATTACTACTTATCAAAACAAACAGAACGACCGACCATAAGGTCGGCCGTTCTTGGCGGAAGATGAGAGATTTGAACTCTCGAGGGCGATTAACCCTACGCGTGTTCGAGACGCGCGCACTCGGCCGCTATGCGAATCTTCCAAGCATTGATGATACCACTGACCATCAATACCAGGATACCTGGTAGATAAGAGAGTGCTGCGATTGCGCACCTCGGCAATCAACTCGCGGTGACTATGCTCGGCCCTTGAGAACCAGGATGGGCGTGTTCCGAACAGGCACTCAGCGATGTCGGAAGCGGGCCTTCGGCGAGTCGGTTGCCAGTCCACGCGAGTGGCGAACAGTTGAATCTGACCAGGGCGACATCCGCCCGGACTCAGAGGAGGACAAGTGGCACGCAAGCCGGGAAACGACCCTGTCGAGCCCCAGGTGACCGGTGAAGAGATCATCGACACCGACGTCTCCGATGAACTTCGGTCGAGCTTCCTCGAGTACTCGATGTCGGTCATCGTCGCACGGGCCCTCCCCGACGCCCGTGACGGACTGAAGCCCGTACAGCGCCGGATCCTGTACTCGATGCACGAAGCGGGGATGCTCCCCTCGAAGGGGTATCACAAGTGCGCTCGTGTGGTCGGCGCAGTCATGGGTGCGCTCCATCCGCACGGCGACTCAGCCATCTATGAGGCGTTGGTCCGCATAGCCCAGGACTTCTCTCTTCGCCTTCCTCTCGTCGACGGTCACGGCAACTTCGGCTCTTTGGACGACGGACCTGCAGCATCCCGGTACACCGAAGCCCGACTAGCAAAGTCTGCCCTGTCGATGGTGAGCGAGCTGGACGAGGACACAGTCGATTTCAAACCGAACTATGACGGGCGTGAGACCGAGCCGGTCGTGTTGCCTGCAGCGTTCCCGAACCTCCTGGTCAACGGCACCACCGGCATCGCGGTTGGCATGGCCACCAACATGGCCCCCCACAACCTCGTCGAGGTGATTTCAGGTCTTCGCGCGATGCTCGAGAATCCGAAGATGACCGTGGACGAGCTCATGGTGCACATCCCCGGCCCAGATCTACCGTCAGGTGCCATCATCGCCGGACTCGACGGCGTGCGGGATGCCTATAGAACCGGTCGAGGAGCGTTCCGCATGCGGGCCAAGGCCGAGGTCACCGATGTCAGCGCGCGCCGCCGAGGAATCATCGTCACCGAGTTACC
>Ga0209550_10001516_pt1 | contig 22229 bp, 24 predicted proteins | sample LauGreSuBDMM15SN_2_FD_187567 | JGI IMG/M metagenome (GOLD analysis project Ga0209550, IMG submission 187567) | Freshwater lake microbial communities from Lake Michigan, USA - Su13.BD.MM15.SN (SPAdes) (version 5) | ecosystem: Environmental > Aquatic > Freshwater > Lake | place: Lake Michigan... | reverse complement strand
TCCAACGACCATGGTTGCGTTGATACTCGTTAAGGCGGCAAGCGCCACAACCAGGCCGATTAGCTTCTGACCAATGGGCCCGAAGGCAGATTCCATGACCGCAGCTCCTGCTGCTTTACTCTCGGCAAGGCCCTTTAGGCCCAATCCCTGAATCAAGGCTGCGTTAATTAATAAATAAATTACGGCGACGATTCCAAGGCTAATGACAATCACCGGAACGATTGCCTTTGGCCCGCCTTTGACCTCTGATGAGATATAGGCGGCCTCATTCCAGCCCCCGTAAGTGAGCAAGACAAAGACCATGGCGAGCCCCATGAGGCCAAGCGGAGGGCTGCTTGAAAATGGTGCTGGGGTTATTGCTAAAGGTGCTGCAGGGGTTGTTGTGAAGCCCGCAACGACCATCGCAAGTAATCCGACGATCAAGAGGCCTAATAAAACAGATTGGAACTGGGTTGAGATCTTGATTCCAAAAATATTAATCACCGTCAGCGCCAGCACGATAGCGACTGCCCAGATCACAGTGGAGTGAGGGCCAAGCGCGAGCACTTGGGTCATGTAATCGCCAAACACAAAAGCCAGTAGAGCGATAGCACCGGTATTGATGACCATTGCTTTTGCCCACGCATAGAGGAAGGAAATGTTTTTTCCGTAGGCTAACGATAAGAAATGATAATCGCCGCCGGCGTGCGGGTAGGTGGTGGCGAGTTCGGCATAGCAGAGTGCGCCTGCGAGTGAAATCAGTGCACCAGCAATCCAGATCACTGCAACCCAGCCGATATCTCCGGTGACCCCTGCCACCATTGATGGCGTTTTAAAGATTCCTGCGCCAATCACAATCCCAACAATGATGGCAATCGCACCAAGGGGGCGCAGCAGCGGCTGTGGTTTGTCATGCAACATGGAGATTCCTTAAAGGGGCCTAGCGGCGAGTGCCCTTGACTTGATTAAATACATTTGGGCTCTGCGCCTCACCCTCTAAGGTATTGCCATTGACCGTTGCTTTCACGACCTGTAAGGCACCCGCCGATGTGAGGTAACGAAACGTTAATTGATTTCCCTCGATTAGGGCGCCAAGCAGGGCCTGGGTTGAGCCGCCCAATGTAATCGTTCCACCGATACGCTGATAACGTTGGGTGATCTGTAGCGTGGCAGAGGGTTTGCCATCAAGGCCCTCGAGCCTCCATTGCCCCTCTACATTTGCGGGTACGACCCAATAATAGCCCGTGGCTCTGGAGGTTTCGATCCGCTGATCGGGATCCCAATCCCCCATGTTGAAGGCGTGGGAGACTACCCGGGTGCCGGGTTTCATTTTTAGGATTGTGGGCCGAAGTTTTAGATTCAGCTCAGGCAGCAGGTAGAGCGTGACGACGGTTGCTTCCGAGAAGTTTTCTTTGAAAATATCCCCATGAATAATCTTCACCTTGTCGGCCACCCTGGCCCGCTCGCTGTTGCGCTTAGCCAGTGCAGCCATATCGGGGTTAAACTCAATCCCGACTGCCCGGGAACCGAATAGGCGTGCTGCAGCAATTGGAATCTTGCCATCGCCAGCACCTAAGTCGTAGACGATATCGGAGGCCGTGACTTTGGCTGTTTCCAGCATTTTGTTGACCAGTTCATCATTGGTGGGAACCCAGATCACATCCTTTCCGGATTGGCCAACCTCGGGCTGATATTTTTCATCTCCATGCTGACCGGCAGCAGAGACTGGGGTTGCGATTAAAACAGTGCATGCTGTCAATGCAGCGAGAATCCGGTGGGTGGTTTTCATGGTGGAGCGCTTTCCATGGAAAATGGTGGTTGCGGGCGGTCTTTCTTGTGCGAACTGATTTGGCATCAATCGACTCGAGAGTTTAAGAACTTTTTCTGGGGAGAGGCCCTCTGATTTGCCCTAATGTGCAAGCCCAACGATTTGAAGGCTCGCTTTCCCAGGCGTGGCCCGGACCGGCCGCAACTGGGTTTTCGGCCGCTCTGGTTGAGACACCGTTTCCAGTTGAGCGCCTCTATCAGGTGCGGCCTGACCTCGAGAAGCTAAAAGATGCCCCTCTCATCATTGCGGACCCCAGCTGGTATGACTGGGTAGCCGTTAAGCGGCGAGCGATGGCGGCGGGCGCGCACCCGCTGCAGGCGCCAAACCTTAGCCGAAGCCAGCTCGATCATTTTTCCCAAGCGGTCGGTGAGGCCTTTTACCAACACCATCGAAACGGTCCAATCGGCCGTGATGGTGCCTTTCCATGGATTGGCGGGGTCCGTCCAGACGATGGCTACGAGTTTTTTTGCGCCCTTTCGCTGAGTCTCCAAGAAGATATTGTCTTGATGATTCCTAACGAACAGGGCGAGTTGGCCGCGCAGTTTCTCTCGGTATGTTTTGCCAGTGGCTGGTCGCCGCAAGAAAAAATAGGAATGCGTTTCACGGAAATTCATCAGCCTGTTGCAATGAACACGGCATTAGTGCGAGGCGCACTTGCAATGTCACGAGCAATGACGCAGCGAGGTCCTTTTGTTCGGTATGTCTGGACGCTTGCGGGGAATGCAAATCGGTCCCGCCATCCGGGAGAGGATTCCTTTAAGGACGCGAGATCGTTTGATGACTTATGGTTTCGGTGTGAGCGTCAGGTGAGCATTCCGCTTAAAGGCCAGGGATCATTATTTCTGATAAGGGTCTTTGTCGAACGGCTGTCGTCAGTTCTCAATTCAGACTCTCGCAGATCGATCCTAATAGAGTCCCTGCGATCGATGGGCCCCGATGCCATCGCCTATAAAGGCCTTGGTCGTGCCCTTGAGTTGGCCTTAGAATCCGTCGATGGGTGATCTCGGTACGTTTCCTGCGGTGGGCGATCTTCTCTGGGCGATTGCGATCATTCCAATAGCAGCCTATCTTCATGGCCTGCTCGGGATGGGGTTTGTCACCATCCTGATGCCCATTCTGGTGTTGGTCTTAGATTTCCGTTTGATCATGGTGCTAACGGTTCCGCCGGCATTGATTCTGTCGGCCCAGCTCACCTTCTTTGGCGGCAATCTCAAGGCAAGTATTGGGAGGTTCTGGTACCTGCCCGTTTTTATGGCCATTGGGGCGTTTAGTGGCGCCTGGGTGTTTCAGCATGCTGATCAACGTCTCTTACTGCTCGTGATCGCGGGCGCGATGAGCCTATTTTTATCGATTGATTTTCTAAAGAAGACCCATGTCCATCTGCCTTCTCTCTGGATCCATCCGGCTGCGATGCTGTTTGGCTTTCTTGCAGGTAATACCGAGACCGCGGTGAATATGGGCGCACCATTTTTACTGATATTTTTTCTACTCGCAGGGCTCTCGCCTCTGGTGGTGGTTCAGTCGATTAATTTATGTTTCTTTACGGGCAAGATTATTCATAGCATCACACTCTCGGTTGGGGGCCCCACATTTGCGGCAGTCTTGCCGAGCGAGTGGATTCCTGGGCTTCTCATTGCGCCGCTCTGTATCTGGCTGTGCCGGATGGGGGCACAACGCCGTGCGCGAACCGATGTCGAGACCTACCGTCGGTGGTTAAAAACATTCCTAAAAGTCATGGTAGTTCTTGTTCTTGGAAAGGTACTGTTGACCTAATGGCAGATCTTCAGTGGTATGAAATAGTATTAATCGGGCTCGTTTTTGTCTGGAGCGGGTTTGTTCGAAGTGGGCTTGGGTTTGGGGGCGCTGTGCTGGCCTTGCCTTTTCTTTTGCTCATCGTTAACGATCCGCTGATTTTCTTGCCCATCATTGCGGTTCATTTGCTCATTTTCTCGGGATGGATTGCACTAAAGGCCCACTATCGCAAGCAACACTCTGGTGAGTCGTCTGCGGCCGGGGGCACCATCCATTGGCAATACCTTCGCCGAGCCTTGCGCATAATCATTATTCCAAAGATCTTGGGTGTGATCGGGCTATTAACGCTATCGCCCAAGCTGATGAGCATCATTATTTTTACGATTGTGTTGGGCTATGCCATTGGCTACATCATTAATCGCCCGATACGTCATCAAAGCAAGGCGGTTGATGTCGCGCTCTTGAGCGCTGGTGGCTATATCAGTGGTACGTCGCTTACGGGCGCTCCGCTGCTGATCACCGTATTTGCCGCGCATGTGCCCAAACACCAGTTACGCGACACCTTGTTTGTGCTGTGGTTTATCCTGACCTCGATAAAACTCATCTCCTTCGTGATCGTTGGAGTGGATCTCCAACTCATTCATCATCTCTGGCTACTCCCGTGTGCTTTGGTGGGCCATGTGCTTGGCGAGCGACTTCACGAAAAGATTCTGGCGTCCGAGACCCCCACCTTTTTTAGAATCCTGGGTGTCGCCCTTGTGATTGTGAGTGGTGCGGGAATCTGGCAGGCAATGGCGTAGCGATTTAATTGAGCTGTCGTAGATCCGTGAGTTGCTGCTGCCCGAAGTTATCGCTCACAATGGTGCCCTTAGGTTAGCGAAGACACTATGCGTTGGGATGCCATCATCGTTGGGGCTGGGGCGGCAGGCTTGTTTTGTGCCGGGATACTTGGCCAGCGCGGCAGACGCGTGCTCGTGTTGGATCACGCCTCGATACTCGGAGAAAAAATTCGTATTAGTGGCGGTGGTCGTTGTAACTTCACGAATCGGGATTGTCATTGGCAGAATTTTCTATCCTTAAACCCGAGCTTTCCCAAGAGCGCATTATCTCGATACCGGCCCATCGAGTTTATTAATCTGGTGAGGCAATACGGTATCGGATTTCATGAAAAGCACAGAGGACAGCTCTTCTGTAATGATTCAGCGACACAGATTGTTGACCTGCTTCGGTCAGAGTGTGGGCTGGGTGGTGTCACGGTTCGTCATCCTGTCACCATTCATGGCGTATCTAGAGAATCAGAGTTCTGGCGCATTGAGTCGAGCCTCGGAGCGGAACTTGCGGGTGCTGTCGTGATTGCCACCGGGGGCCTACCGGTGCCTGCATTGGGCGCAACCAGCTATGGTTTAGACCTTGCCCGGCTTTTTGGCCTCGCGGTGGTGCCTCCGCGCCCGGGTCTTGTGCCCTTGGCGTTTACCTCGTTAGATTTTGAGGGCGTGAGCCACCTCGCGGGCCTGAGCCTGCCCGTATCCATCTCTTCAGGATCAAAAGGCAGCGCGTATGGCGCCGCCGCCTTTCAAGAAGATCTGCTAATTACCCACAAGGGTCTGTCAGGCCCTGCTGTCCTGCAGGCGAGCAACTACTGGGAGGAGGGCCAGCCCCTTGTGATTGATTGGGCACCTCAGCTGGGCTCGCACTTGGGTTTTGATCAAGACGTAGTTGGCGCGAAGTTGGTGGAGTCCGTGATGGCCGAGCAGCTGCCCGAGAGATTAGCGCGTTACTTCGCAGAATCTTCCGGTCTGGCCGGACGAAAATGGGCTGAGGTTGGGAAGAAAGATAGATTGAAAATTGCGGATCAGCTTCATCGTTGGTCGGTCAAACCAGCGGGAACCTTGGGCTGGAAAAAAGCGGAGGTCATGCTGGGGGGTGTCGATACCCGGGCTCTCGACAGTAAGACCATGATGGCCAAGGCCCATCCCGGTCTTTATTTCATTGGTGAATGCGTTGATGTAACGGGCCATCTCGGTGGCCATAACTTCCAGTGGGCATGGGCGAGTGCCCATGCCTGTGGCCAATCGATATAGCGGTCTGATCGCTGTCGGGGAACCTTATCGCTGCCGCTGCCCAGTTACTTTTGCATTTCCCGTATCGAGCTTGCCCGAGAGTTGGTTATTGGACACCTGCGCGATGAGGGTCTGAATCGTATTACTCGCATCTCGGTAACGCAGCGTCATCTCAGCGCCTTTCATGAGCCCCTCGGTAATTGGAAACTTCTGTTTTCCGACAATGACGCTGCCATCAAACTTCTGGAATTTCTGATTAATCTGAATCGTGGCTTTACCTGCGGGAATTCCGTCAATCACCCAATTGCCGTGAACCTGAGCGGGAACAACCCAGTAGTAACCATAGTAACTATCGGCCCCTGAAATCGTTGCATCGGGATCCCATGTCCCCATGTTGAATGAATGGGAGACCACTCGGGTACCCGGCTTCATTTTCAAGAGAATTGGTTTGAGTTTGAGATTGAGATCGGGAAGTAAATACAAGGTCACAACGCTTGCCTTGCTGAAATCTTCTTTGAAGATATCACCGTGAATGATGGTGACCTTATCAGCAACACCAGCGCGTTGCGCATTTCTTTTGGCGAGATCGGCCATATCTCTGTTGTACTCAATGCCAACTGCCTTTGCGCCGAACTGCCGGGCGGCCTGAATTGGTATCTTTCCGTCACCCGCACCGAGGTCATAGACCAAGTCGTTAGCCGATACTTTTGCAGTCTCAAGCATTCGAACCACCAGATCATCGGGTGTCGGAACCCAGATGACATCCTTGCCATGCTGGCCAACGGTGGGCTGGTATTTGTCATCGCCGTATTGCTGCGCAATGGCCGAGCCCGCACTCAGCTGGAGAAGAGCAATGAAGGGCAATGCAATATAGTACGAAATTCGCATGGTGATTCCTTTAGGAAGATGACTCTCGAATGTTAGCGTGGAAGTTTATCCGGTGGCCATTCTGGATCCTCATTGTCGCTCTGATCGCCTATGAGTTGTCGGTCTTTGCCCAGGTGGTCTGGTTTCGTTGGTCTAACCCTCAGTCCACATCATTTATGGATGCTGAGCGGGAGCGCCTCTCCAGGCTTAAACCCCCAGTCCCGATTCGCCACAGCTGGACCGCCTATGCGGCAATTTCCCCTTCAGTTAAGCGCGCGGTGATCGCGGCCGAAGATTCGGGGTTTAGCCGGCACGATGGGGTCGACTGGGAGGCTATTGAGCGGGCTGCACGGGAGAACCTGCGACAGGGAAAGATTCGTCGGGGCGGATCAACCATCACCATGCAGCTAGCAAAAAACCTGTTCCTCTCGTCAGAACGCAGTTACCTGCGAAAGGGTCAAGAATTCATGATTACGGTGATGCTGGAGTTAGTGCTTGATAAACGACGAATCTTAGAGCTCTACCTGAATACCGCAGAGTGGGGTGTTGGTGTGTTCGGCATAGAGGCCGCATCTCGACATTACTTTGGAATTCCAGCGGGTCAGGTGGATGCCATGCAGGCCGCCTGGCTTGCGTCTATCTTGCCAGCACCAAAGCGCTTCGATCGGAACCGTGAATCTGAATGGATCAGTGAGAAATCCCTAATTATTCTAGAGCGCATGGATAAGGTTAGTGTTCCACGCTAAGCCCCTCGGCCTCTACTAAGGTTTTTAAGGCCTGCTCAAGAGATCGCCTTGCGTCTGCGGCTGCTGTCTCGAGAGATTGATGTAGGGCAGCGTCTGATGGCGACTTGTTTGCGCACTGGGCGCTATAGTGTTCGAAGGCGGTGACACTGAGCAGTAACTCTGCGAGTTGACTGGGGCACTCACAGTAAACGGAACTCTTCATCTGCGTGAAACGTGCAAGGCTTGCTTCTGAAAAGGCAGGGGGTGAACCCTGGGGAGTTTCCTCATTTGCATTCCTTGTTTTCAGTGCGCCTTGGGTTGCGGGTTGGCTAAGTATTGAGCGGCACAGTGCAATGACCTCGTGCGCATCGACGGGTGTTCGAACAACAGAGCAGCCCTTAAGGCGTAATTGCCGAATGATTGTGTTGGGCGCGAACCGATAAAAAAGAATTATCTTTTTTGCGTCGAGTGTTTTACTCAGCCGATCAATGTCTGACACTGAGGTTTCCATAATCGTTGGAATCTCAACCAACAAGATGTCAACGGATCCCGTAATCGCCTGGGTCTTTGTCTGCTCAAGGCCTTGGGCAAAAAATCCGATGGAGAGGTTCGAAGTCGTGATGGCGGCACGAAGGCTCTCACAGGCTAGGGTCGCGCCGATCAAGCCCACCTGAATCGTTTTGTTAAGCAGATCCTCGGGTAGATTTCGAGATAGGCCAAGCAGCGTGTTTTGCATAGACTCGAGCGCGCCCGATTCCATCTGAGAGAGCGTTCCTATCGACTGCCCGAGGTCGACGAGTCGTTTTAAAAGGGTTAGCCGATGGATATCCGCTCGGCTGTAGAGCCGTTGACTCGCCCCCTGCGACTTGGCACCTGAGATCTTGTAGCGACGCTCCCAGACGCGGAGGGTCTCGACAGGAATACCGGCGAGGCGGGCTGCAACCCCCGAGCGAAACGAATGATCTTGAACCGGATTTGACACGTTTTTATTCCTTATTTTCGACGTAAATCAGTAACTTAAGGGATATTCTGCCTCATTGAACAGTCTATGACCATAGTTTAGAAGTATTCACGTTCGATCCGCCTACAGGAGCCCGAAATGCAAGTCACCACGAAGGTACGCGTCACTCTGGAGTTAATGCACGAGTTGGCCATGCGCGGGCCCCAGGGCCCTACGTCGCTGGCGTCAATTGCTTGGAAGCTGGGCGTCTCGCTTTCTTACCTTGAGATACTCTGCCGATCGCTGCGCGCAAAGGGTCTGATTGTTGCCACGAGAGGGCCTGGCGGTGGGTATTCGCTTGCCCAGGACCCGTCCGAGATAACAGTTTACGAGGTCATTCGGGCGGTGGAGCTACCCGGCCGACTCGTTGGTGATGGGTTCAATCGCCCTGCGGTGGGAGAGGAAGATCTGATCACGATGGGTCTTTATGAGCGTGCAGAGCGTGAGATTGCTAAGTTTCTGAGTCAAGTCACGCTTCGCGATCTGTTGCCGTCTGCAACCCAGTCACCATCTCAGTTAAAAAACGCCGCAGCGATTAGTTTCGAGCGGATGTTGGAGCGCCTGAACCGGGATCTCACACCCGCCTGATGACGTTATTTGCGCTCGATAGTGCTGCGTCCGCCGTCGACATGGAGAACCTGCCCAGTTATCCATCCTGCGTGTTGTAGCAAAAGGAATTCCGCCAGCGCAGCCATTTCATTGGCACTGCCTAACCTCGGCAGGGGGTGGAGGTCTGCAATCGTCTGGGCAATCTTGGGGTTTTGCGTCAGGCTCTTTGCAAGTGGTGTGTCGGTCAGGCTCGGGGCAATCACGTTGACACGAACTCTGGGCGCAAGCTCTGCAGCGAGGCTTCTCGCAAGCCCCTCTAGGCCTGCCTTGGCCGTGCCAATGATTGCGTGATTTGAAAATCCTCGCTGTGCTGCGACTGAGGAGAAAAAGACGATTCCCCCTTCGGACTGCTGTAAGGCACCGGCGGCAGACTGTGCGGCAATGAATGCACCGATGACATTGAGTTGAAAGCATTTCATCAGATCTTCAGGTGTTGCTCGAGCTAGGGGCTTTAGATCAATAGATCCGATGCAATAGGCGAGCCCGTGTAAGCCTTCCTGGGCGGCCAATGCTGTGGCCCTTCGGATGGAATCGGCGTCAAGCGCATCGGCTTCGATGATCTGCGCCTCGGGCAGTTTTATTTTTGATTTGGCCTCATCCACGTGGCGCGTAGTCACAAACACGCGGTGGCCTTTTTCTGAGAGACTCTCCGCTAAGGCCTGGCCGATGCCGCCTACGCCACCAAATATAAGAAAATTTTTCGAATCAAGTGTCATGATGAAATCCAATGAGAGAGATTAAGTCTGTCGCGATAATTGGCGCCGGAATTGCTGGATTATCCTGCGCATCGGCACTTCAGCAAGCCGGAATCCGTGTAAGGGTATTTGAGAAAAGCCGCGGCGTTGGTGGGCGAATGAGTACTCGGCGTGGTGAGGGTTGGGAGTGTGATCATGGCGCTCAATACTTCACGGTCTCGGATGACTTATTTGCAAAAACGGTCGCACACTGGTGTTCTATTGGTGCAGCAACAGTCTGGAACCCCCGGCTCGCAGTATTGGGGGGCGAGCGGTCAGAGAGTCGCGCCGAGAAGGTCGTCCGTTATGTAGGCACGCCTCGCATGACGTCTCCCGCGAGTGCGATGGCGCAGGCTATTGCAATTCAGACATCAACAACAGTCTGTGAGATTAATCCCCAGGCATCGGGTTGGACGTTAAACACCGTTGAGTTGGGTTGGTTCGATGAGACCTTTGATTGCGTCATCCTAGCGATCCCGCAGCCCCAGGTGGCTGCACTCATAAAAGGCAAGGCGGTTTCATGGGAGCGAAAACTCAATGAGGTTGAAATGCTGCCCTGTTGGGCTTTAATGGTGCAAGTCGAGTCGGGTGCACGAGCAGACTTTGATGCGGCCTTTGTGAATCAGGGCCCGCTTGGGTGGCTTTGCTGCAACTCTCACAAGCCCCAACGCGGCGGTCAGGAGACATGGCTTGCTCATGCCACTGCGGCATGGAGTAAAGAGCATCTGGAGCTGGCCGCCGAGCAGGCGCTAGAGATACTAAGCTCTGAGTTTGAAAGCATCACAGGCCTACGCGTACGGTTAGGCCTAGTCCATCGTTGGCGTTATGCCCAATCTGTATCTGCGTTACAGGGCCGATATTTGTTGGATGATGAGAGAGCCCTAGGCGCCTGTGGCGACTGGACGAACGGCGATAAGGTAGAAGGGGCGTGGCTAAGTGGTTATCACTTGGCTCGCGCGCTCACGAAAACATAGCACCGTGTGCACGTTGACTGCGCCTTGATTGCGCGTTAATTGCAAGCGAAGAGCCTGCGCTTCAGAGCTAGTTTGGTTTTGCGACCGGTTTTTTTTCAGCAGCTGGCGTCGGCGTTGAAGGCTTATCGTCTGCGTGACTCTGGAGTTCGTGAACTTCTGCTTCGGTCTTGTCTATTTTGAGCGAAATCTCTTCGACGCGCTTTTCAATCTGAGGGATTTTATCTGCGGTCTCGTGCATGACCGACTGTAAGGTTACGGTCACCCGATGATCGATTTCTCCGCGCAATGACTCCATGCGGTCTTGGGTGGTTTTGAGCTCAAAATACAGCACCAGCGCGATAATCGCGACTGCAATAGCGAAGGCGAGCACCAAGGTTTCCACAGCCCAAGTATATACTCGGTTCATGGCAGAAAAGACAGGTTTTCCGCGTCTGATAGTCGTCCAAACGGACCAGTCAGAGGCCCTTTTTCTTGAGCGGATCTGCGAAGAAATCAACGCGCGTGGATATCCTCTGTCCCGTTTGCCGATCGAGTCCGATGCCCTGGATGGTTCTGCGAGCGCTGTTGAGCGCTTGCTTGAGCAGGTCCGAGGGCTCCGGTCCCCAGAAGACCCCGAGGAGGGTGGCGCGGTTGTGATGGGGGTTGGACTTGGAGCGAATCTTGCCCTCGAAATGTCGACACTGGATCGGGCCATTCCCCGCCGTAAGCAGTTCGGCCGCCAGACGGTCATCTATCCGGGTCAACTCGAGCGCCACCCCGTGCTTGCGGGTGTTATTGCAATAAGTCCATTTCTCGGTTTTGACTTCTCCATCTCCCGTGGCCCCTACCCAAGCTCTGAGCAGTTTGATCAGTGGCGCTTGGACAGGTGTCGAGGCTCGGGGTTTCTGGCCCGCCTGCTCGGGGGGCTGGAGGTCTCAAAAGCCGCCGATCGTGGGATGGTGGGGATACCGGCCCCAACCTGGCGGCAGTTAGCCCGGGTGCTGCCCTTCGCATCGGTAACAAAACTTCTGCCAAGCCTTAAAACCGGCACTGCTTTTCTTCTCGATCTTGGGCCACGGTCAGGCGATATATCAATGTTGCTGGGGGCGCTTAATGCGAAGGTAACGGTTATGGATACACCTATGGAGTTTCCAGCTCTGGGGCACGCTACACTGGCGGTTATCGATCGGTTTGCTGGGGGCTCTGAAGGGATTCATGGTTGAAATTCTCCAATCGGCGAGGCCTGGGGTTCTCGTGGCCTACCTGTGCCTGGGTCTTGGCCTCGTGCTCATTCTGGTCGCGCTTCGGGACTGGTCGGTGCGTCGTGAGCAACGTGCCCGACGTCGAGAGGTCTTAGAAAAGGTGATGGTTAACAATGCGGCGCCCACGGCTGCCGAGGTGGATGTTGTCTGGGGGGATGCCCTCAAAAATCTAGAGTCGCTCCAACATCAACTCAAGGGCGATATCGAGGGTCTTGAGCACAAGCTCGAGGTTGAGCGCGAGCAGGTGCAGGCCAAGACCGATGCCTTAAAGAACCTGGCGCGTCAGAACCGTGTACCGATCACCCTGTATGAGCTCTACGAGGGCATGCGCCACTTTGCCCGGAAATCACCCGAGGCTCAGAAGGCGGACCTGGAATGGCACAGCAAGGTTGGCATTCAGCAGATTGATGTTGTCGAGACTGCCGACGTTCCCCCGGGCCACGAGATCTACTTCACACTCGATGAGCAGACCTACCTGCTTACCGGCGCCCATCATCGCTATTCCCGACTCTCTTACATCGAGTTGAGTCTCTACGATAGTTCGGATTCCGCCCTGATTACGGTTCGAGTGCGCCCGGATTCGGTGGGCCAGCGGCTCATTGCAGATGCCGTGATTTCCATGCGGTCGGGCCCCTGGATACAAACCCTTTTAGCCTGCCGTGCGAAAATGGACACTCGGCACGCAGAGGTGAGTCTATTGGCAGATCATCGCGATGTGATGCAGCTAAAAGAGAAATTTTCGATTGAAATCGACACGGCCGATGATGCTGGTCGAGAGCAATCAACAAACAGTTCTTCAACCGAGAAACCATGAGCGCGAATAACGCATCCGGGTCAAGTCGTTTAACATTTGTGCTGATGGGGGTCTCATTTGGCCTCGTTATTCTCTCGACGCTATGGCTCTCATTTGTGGGCATAAAAATATCAACGGCAGGTAATCAGATCGCTTCGCCGAAGCTCGAGATCCCAACCTTCGAGCAGTATCGAAAAGCGTTTCGACTTGAAGAGCTGATTGCGCCGAAGCCCGCTGGTGTCGATTCCCGTGCGATTGCCCGCGGGGCTCCCTCGGAGCAGATCTTTGACTGGATCTCCGAGTTTGAAAATGACCGCTCTGGCGACCGTCTGCGCAAGATCCGTCCAGTGCTAACCGGCGTGGTCACGACATCGCTTGCCGATCGCGTGGGGCTTCGCTCTGCCGATGAATTGGTGAGCGTCAACGGCCGGGAGGTCACCTCTGTCTTGGCTGTCTACGACGCCCTGAATCAGCCGGGTGAACAGGCCTTTCGGCTTGTGATTCGACGCAAAGGGACTTTGTTTTCCACCAATATTGCCGCCCCGGCTGGCGAGCGATTAGATGCGGAGAGCGTTGGGCTGCTCTTCGATGTGCCCAAGGGTCTGAATATCTTGGGGCGAACCCAGGTTCGCGCACTCTCAAATCAGTTTGAGGCGCAGTTCCTGTTGGCGATTGCGCCCCAATGGCGTCGGCAATATCTCGATAACCTCGGCTCGTTTGCCCACGAGTTACTCGCCTTGGTGGATTCCCAGAAGACCCTAACAGAAGGACAGCCCGGATTTATTCGTGTCGATCAGATGATTGGATGGCACCATGATGCGTTTACTGCCTCGGTGGATCGAATCTCTGCCCAGGCCCGTCAGGCGAGCATCGATCAGCTGGCTGCCCTAGGGAGCTTTGGCGATGCGGTGATTGGCCTCATTGCCTCATTAGTTCTGTTTTTTGGCGCGTTTTGGGCACATAACAAGGCGCGATTAGTGGGATCCGAGGACTAGCCATGGAATTACAAACACTCGCTGTCGACCACTTTGCACTCCACCAGCGTTGGTTTGCGCTTGAGGTCGGTGACCAACGGTATGCGCTTGATTTAGGCAGTGTGCGCACTGTGTTTTATCAGCCACTCTCCGAGCCCTCAGAGCAAGAGAATCGCGCTCCGAATCTATCTTCTGTGTTTTTGAATGTCCGAAGTGTCATCGTGCACGAGGGGGCGCCGGTTTTTTTGCTCTCCCCGAGTCAGGTCTTTAGCTGTAACGAAGTGCCGCTCGATCCTGAGGTGCACAACCTCGCCAACGTCGCGGCAACCGAGCTTCCATGGGTTGTGATTCTGCAAGGGGATTCTTTATCTAGTGTTGGGGTACGTGTCGGGCGGGCTAGCGGCCCATTTCGATTAACTGAGGAATCAATTACCGGCGGCACCGCCGACGCAAACCCAACAATTTCTCAGGGCGGTCAACGCTGGCTTGCCGTGCGCTCTCGCGCACGTTTTATGGATGGTCTATATGGTGATGCGACATGAGTGAGGCGACAGCGGTTCGACAGATGGTGTTGCGGTCACGGCTGCTATCGGTAGGCCTTGCCTTGGTCGCGGCTGCACTTTTCGCAGCAATGACGGAGCTTACGGACCCTGCTTCGGTGCCTGTGAAGCCCGCGACCGACTCTAGCGTGCTGAAGGTTGCTGCCGAAGTAAAAGCGAAATTCACCAGCACCGATTTTTTTGATCCCGCCACCACAGCAGAGGCGGATCGTCTGCGATTGGGTCTGCAGTCATCGCAATCCGAATTGGCCCAGTCGTTGCAAAAGCAGTTAGCGATATTTTTAGAAATGCAACGCCGACTCGAGGCGATCCGCGGACAGTTACCGGCGGTAATGACCGAGTTTGAGAATCTTCTCGGGCAGTCTGGTGCGCTGAATCGCCGATTAATCCGACCAGACTCGCCTTTTGTTGGCTTATCGGCGGCGCTTGAGCGTATTCGGGGAGAGTTACAGTCGCCACAGGGCAGACACTCAGCCGACCAACTTAAGGCGTTGGGTGGATCCATTAAATCCTTGCTGGAAGCACGCGCAAAGTTGGATGATCCTGCGCTTGCCGATCAGATGAACGATCGCCGCAAGCAGATTGTTGCGCGTGTAGATTCCTTAACCTTGATGAAGCGGGCTAAGGAGTGGGAGTCTGCGTTGCAGTCTTCTGCAGCCGTGGTGACGGAGATCCTTCGCCTCTCGGAAGCCATGGTTGCCGAACCCAAGAGTGTGTTGCCATCGGCAGAAAGCCTTGGCATGAACCAGATGATGTTGGGCCGTCTGATGGGCGTGCTTGGCGCCTTATTTTTCCTTGCGAGTCTATGGGAGGTGCGGCGTTCTGATCGCCGCGTGTTAGAGACTGTAGATCTCGCCTCGGTCGATTCGGTGTTGAATAACGCCAATCGGTTTCAGGCCCTACAAAGAGCGCAAGAAGCGCTTCCCTACCTACAGCTTTCTGCTAAGCAGATCAACGACCTCACCAAGCAGTTAATGGCTGCGATTAAAGGATTGGGCCTTTCTGCGTCCGGACTTGATTCGCTCTCCGAGCAGTCTGCAGCTGCATCCGAGTCGCAGATCGTTCTTGAGACTCAGGGTCGCACGCGTGAGATCTCTCGGGCGGTTGCAATGGCGAAAGAGCAGGGTATTCGGCTGTCGCTGGCCATTGCTCAGTCGGGGGCCGAGACCCGCCTGTCGGATTTGGGCGATCGGATGGCGGACAGCATGGAGCAGATCGATTCCCTGCTGCGCGAGTTGCAACAGAACCTTGACCATGCTGTCGCTGACCGTATGTCGTCTGGACCCTCGGCTGCCGATGCGGCGGGCGCTTTAATTAAACGCGATGCGGAGGGGCTGTTGTTGGTCGCCTCCCAGTGGTCTCGACAGTTCGAGCGGCTCAACGATGCCTTGAGTGATCTGGAGCGCCTACTCTTACTGGCTGCAACCACAAGTCCTCAGGAAGAGGCCTCAACAGAGCCGCAGAGCACGGAGCCTAAATTTAAACTCGACGGGAAGTCGTCGTGAGCGATCTGATTGCCCTGTTTCTCGCTGATCTTCGCCGCGCCATTGATGGGTTAAAGCAGAGCCTCTTTCTTGGCCCCGACTCTATGGCGCGTGCAGGTCTTTATGCACGCGATCTATCCGATGGCTTAAACAGCGTGAATCTTCCGCGCCATGCAGAGATTGCGCTCGTACTGAGTCGGCATTATTCGGCCGGCCACCCCGGTATGGAGTTGGCAACAGAAAACCTGTTGGCCTTAGTTGATCAGGCCATCGATGTGCTCGGTTCTGAGGGCGACAATAAGAAGTTCCCGAACCAGGACCGTGAGCTCAAAAAGCTTGCAGCAGCGGTATCGCTTTTTGGCGAGCAGCCAGCCGACTTCACCTCAGCAGCGTTTCAGCGGGTCGTTGATTCCTCCCGGTCTTTTGCTGCAGCCGAGGGTGAAGCGGCAACAGATGGGTCGTCGCAGGTCGAGTCCGATCCCTCGCAAGAGGAAGACGACGAGGCGGGGGTGATCGATCTTGAGAAGATGACCGGCCTGATGTTCTTTTCTGGAGAGCAGTCCGAGGCGCCTTCTGGTATTGCAGTCAACAGTGATCTCTCGGGCCCTGAAGGCTTTGGCAGGCCGCGGCTCTCGATGCACGACCGATTGTTTGCTTTGAAAACAACCCAAGCGATCGATCACGAGGTCGTTAAAGGCTGCCCACCTGAGGTGAGTCACCAGATCCGGCAACGGCTGCTCGATCACTCGAATTGGCTACTCACGCTCGCCCAAGAGCCCCTACAGCGCCGGCTCGTGGGAATGGCGCGCACAATTCATGCACCAAACGCCTTTGCAGATGCCGATGTAATTGATTACCTAATCTCCGCCATGAGCCTGCTGCCTCAACCGGCATCGATTGAGGCTTCATCGCAGAATCTAACGCTGTTGATTGAAATGAACGAGGTTCCCGAGAGCCCAGAGGCACTTGAGCAGGCGGCCCGTGTTATTCAGATTCTCTCAGGCCGAATCGATGTATCCGGCGGTACCGTTCGGATCTCAGTACCCACGAGCCACAGCCGATTACGCGTCGTGCCCTTTGTCCGCGATGGCGTGATCTATGCGCTTAGCTGGGCCCAGTTCCTAAAGGCGGAGATTCTGCGGACACCGACCGAGGGTCTGTCGGATTTTCTCGGTGAAACCTCTGCGCCTAGGTTATGTCTGACTGTGAAGTCGGGCTTGCAAGAGATGCTCCTCTACGCACAGGAGATTCGACCATTTCAGATCGCCAACGCATTTTTACTGCCCCCCTCGGTCGAGGCACCCCCCTGGGTCGCCGGTGTCATGGTGGGCGAACACCCCGAACCGATGGTCTGGGTAGTGCCGGAGACAGCGTAGTGGCGGCCGGTTCGGCCATAACTCCAAGGTTGCAGGTTTCGGCAGCAGATGAGGGCAGGCCCTCATCGGGGTGCCCTTCCCCCCGGGCAGTCGGTCGCGCGGGGTTTTCTCTCAGCCTGAGCTTAGGTCTGTGTCTAGGCCTGAGTCTGGGCCTCCCGGGTGCAGCGTTAGCCCAGCGTGCTCTACTGCCGTCCCAGCAGGCCCCGTCTGCCGTTCAACCGCCGGATTCGAGCCAGAATTCTCCCCCGCAGGCAAAGCCAAGCGTTAGTGAAGCCCTTCCCCCAGACCTGGTCGAGCGTATTGAGAAATTAGTGCTGGCCCATGGCAGTTTTGGCCAGAACCGAGTCGAGGTTCGCGTTGGGCCTTTGCGGGGGGGCTTGCCGAGTTGCACCGGTCGACCTGAGCCCGCCTTGGTATCAAAAAATCGCCCTTGGGGGGAATTTTCAGTACAAGTTAACTGTGCCGCCCCCCAGTGGAGCCGCGCGGTTGGGGTCGTTACCCGGGTTTTTGGAAACCAGGTTGTGAGCACAAACACACTTAACTCGGGCGCCCTGATCAAAGCGGGGGATATCAGAGTCCAGGCTGGGGCGGAACTTACCAAGGCGCCTTCTGACCAACTCACCGAGGCCAAACAGGCGATTGGCAAGCAGTTGGTTAAGGCCTTGCCGGCCGGTCAGCCTCTTCGGCTAACGCATTTAAAAGAAATAACCGTAATCAGAAGTGGTGAAGGGGTTTTGGTTCAGGTCATTGGGCAGGGCTTTCGTGCGGGTGGCGAGGGGGTCGCGTTAAGTAGCGGCGGAATCGGCGAGGGCGTGCGCGTCCGAATGCCCGACGGGCAGCAAATTACAGCGACCGTCGTGGGGCCGGGAACAGTCGAACTGAAAGTTGTACCGTAATCCCTCGCTTGCTCGTCTCATTTTGGGCGATAATCGGGGGAGCAGAATCAGGAGTCACTTGGGCGCGGTTTGCGCTTTTAGGCAAAAGGTAAACGGATGAAAATTGATCCAAATAAGGTTGCAGATTCACTCTCAGACCCGCTGCGTCGGGTCAAGGCGGAGTCTACTGTGCCCTCTGGCAAGGGGGCTGATGCATCCGCAGCCCAGTCGGCAGCTCGGGGAGCCACGCCTGCCGCAAGCATTCAGATTGATGTCGCAGCAGCAATTGCTTCGGCAAAGAAGGCTGATAAAGCCAGTGATGTGAAATTACTCGAAGACATTCGGGCCAAAATACAGTCGGGTGAGTTCGAGATCGATTACGACAAAGTCGCAGAATCAATCTTAGGCGATGCAATCGCCTCGTCGATGCATCGCGTTCGCTAACCGGTAATTGCGCGACATCGCCCCGATTATTGAGTCTATGGCCTCGGCCATCGCCGAGTTACGGCGTGTTCTCGAGGCCGAATCCGTTGATGAATATCCCAGTGCCATTCGTGCCGCTCAGAGCGCGCTCGATGCGATCAACGGGTTTGCCGGTGGCCTTGAGGGGATCCGGGCTGAGCTTGAGCGCAAGCCCGAGCAGGAAAAGCTTCGCCTGCGCGAGCGGATAACAAAGGCATCCATCGATCACAAGATCAATGGAGAGCTCATTCGTTTAGCAATGAAGAAAAATGCGGCTCTGCAGGCCGTGATTGCCCAACAGTCGGAGTCGGCCACCTACTCCGATCTCGGGCAGGTGCCCAATGTCTTGGGCAGCCTACTTTCCAAACGAGTCTAAGAATTTAACGAAAGCTGGGGTCGGTGCCCAGCACACTGCGGATGCGAAGCATGGCCTGGGTGTGGATCTGGCTGATGCGCCCCGGTGTCAGATCCAACACGGTCGCAACTTCTCTAAAACTAAGGTCTTCTTGGTAGTGCAGGGCCACCACCATGCGTTCTTTTTCGGGAAGCTCTTTAATCACCTGTGCGAGACGCTCTGAGATCTGCCGAAACGAATTAATCTGCGAGGGATCGGCGCCATCCGCAATCGGTAATAAATGTTCTGGGACCTCATCAAAGGCGGTCATGCCGACCATCGTGTCGAGCGTCTGGTGGTATTCGTCAATGCTTAATTCACAGTGATCGGCGACTTCTTGGTCGGTCGGGTGGCGCCCCAGTTCTTGCTCGAGTCGGCGTATGGCATTTTCCAGATCAGAGAGTTTGTCACGCTGGTTACGCGGCAAGACATCGTTTTCACGGCAGCTGTCGTAGATGGCTCCGGTTATCCGGAATCGGGCATAGGCCTCAAAGTTGAGCCCAGGGCGCGGCTCGTAGCGTTTCATGGCATCGAGCAGACCCATCATGCCGTCTTGGATCAGGTCATCGAGCTCGACGTTAGGCGGCAGACGGGATGCAATCTGATAGGCCAGGCGGCGAACGAGTGGCGCGTATTGAATAACCGAGCCATGTAACTCTGAGGTTGCAGTGGCATAAGCTTTTTTTTGGTAGCGCATGAAGGCAATCGAAAAAGAAAGGGGGCTAAATTAGGCGTGGTTCAACATCGTTGCGAGTTTCCCATAGAGTGTACTGGGAATAATGAGGCCTGCCGGCTGTTTAGATTTTTCTGTAGAGTTTGACAGCGGCGTTGCCGCCAGCCACCCGATCAGATCGAGTGGCTGATCGAGCAAGGATTTACTGGCTACCGATAGCGTATCGAAGGCAGATTGTCCCTGCTCCTGCGTATCGCCACCCACAACGACCACCGATATCGGCCTTCCATCGGTCTGCTGCGAGAACTCACGAATCAGTTCGATCGCCCGAATCAGACTTGCATCATCGGGCGCGGTGATCACGATCGGCTGAGATGTCTTTGAGAGCGCACGCATCACGCCATCGACGGGCTCGCTTGTGGCGTGGAGCACGATATCAAGCTCTAGAGAGAGTTTCTGTAGGCGATCCATTAACGTGGGGGGCTTTAAACGGCGCGTCTTAAATGATCTGGCCATCCGTAATGCCACCGAGAACCAGAGGTTGTCTTCGGCCTTGTAAACGGTCTTCTCTAATGCGATATCGTTTTCGAGCGCCTGGGCTAAGTCATAGCGCACGGTATAAGAGAGGCTCTTGATTGTCTGACGCGCGTGCATTGGGATTTCATCGATATAGAGGACTCGCTGTCCTTGCTGCCTTAGGCAATGGGCAAGGCCCATGGTGATTTGTACGGCAGTATCCCCGTCTAGGGCGCAGGCAAGGCAGAGAAAACGTGCCTGGGCCTCGCCAAACATCGAGCGTAACCCCTCGGCCTGATCAGCACCCATGGTGGCCACTGTATCTGCGTTGGCCTCCTCGGCAGCCTTCTTGCCTAGCGTTGCGTTTTTGACCATTGGGTAAGATTATCCGCAAGCACCGCGGGGATCTGATTGTCTTGCAAGGCAGACTCTTGCGATGCACGTGGGTGCATCGCGCGGTACGCCAGGTATTGGGTGTTGGGGGTATTAAGGTCCTCTGGAACGCGCTGGCCGTTGGAAATAAAGAGTAGCGGCATTTCGTGTCGTATCAGGCAGTCGACGATCGGCCCAATGAGCGCAGCCTCATCGGTTTTCGTAATGATTACCGATTTAATGTGGGCGTTTGAATCCGCACGGTTATGCAGCACGATGACATCTTCTTGGGTGCGCAGATCGGTTGTGGCACTCATCACCAAAATGCGGTGCGCGTTGCCACTTCCTTTAGCAAGCATCTGGGCCTGATCCAACATAAGCGTGTCACGCTGGCCAACGCCTGCGGTATCGACTAATACAACTTTTCTTTTTGAGGCTTCTTTGAGCTTGGCGGCCAAATCGTCGCTATCACGCACTGACACAACGGGCAGCCCAAGAATCTTTGCAAATACCTTTAGCTGCTCTTGCGCCCCGATTCGGTAGGTGTCGGTGGTGAGCAAGGCAACCTGGTTGCGGCCAAAGCGCAGCACACATCGGGCGGCTACCTTTGCGACGGTTGTGGTTTTGCCAACGCCGGTTGGCCCAATGAAGGTAAATACGCCCCCCGAATCAAAGGTGTCGATGGGGTCTTGCACCTTAACTAAGGTCTCAACAATATCGGTCACGCGCTGCAGTAAGGCCGGGGTATCTCCCTCTTTTGGAAGGGCCTGAACAATATCGGCGCAGAGTTTTGGAGAGAACCCTGCATTGATCAGCATCTTGACGACATCGGCATGGGCGGGCGCGTTTTGCTGCAGGTTGCTCCAGAAATTTCCAGCCAGGTGAGACTGCAGCAGGTTTTTGACCTGCGCCATCTCGAGCATTAGCTTGCCCATCTCAACCGAGTTCGCAGACGCTGCCGCCAGTGCGCTGGCGGCCATGGTGGCGTCTAGCCCACTTGATCTTGCAGGTGCCTGGCCACCGCGATTATTTGTGCCGTCGAGCTGCTCTGGGGTATAGACGGGTGAGCCATCAAGGTTGCGACGGCTTTTAATCACATCGGAGATGACCAACTCATGCGGAAAACTAGGCCCGGGTGAGGTCACACCTCTCCTGCCAGGCGCGCCATAGGTGTCTTCGGAAAATGCTGTGCCTGAGGTGGCACCTCGGGCAGGAGGGCTGCTCGCGGCTGCGCCGCCACCCGAGAGCTGATCGAGCGCCTCCGAGGTAATCGCCGTGATTTCGACGCCATCGGGCGTCTGGCGAGTGGAGAGGACCATGGCCTCGTCGCCCATTGATTTGCGGACAAGCTTTAAGGCCTCTGCAGCCGTTGGGGCAACGAATCGTTCTGGTCCCATAGTCGGTTGATCTTCTCTTCAGATGCCCGGCGATGGGCGGAATTAAGCTTAAGTTTAACCGGCCGCCTGACGGTTGCAGAGTACCTTATGAAACGTCACATTGCCGTTGGCGGGCAGCTCACTCATTGCAAGGATTAGGGTCTGCGGCCTTACCCGTCGGGCGATGCGCGATAGGGTGAGGCGGGCCTTGGCGCTCGTAAGGATCACCGGGGCTAAGCCTAGGCCCTCAAGCTCGGCAACTCCCTGAATCACCTCTTCACCAAAAAGCCTTGCTAGCCCGGGCTCGATAGCCCCTTCCTGGGCCACTGCCGCGTTACCGATGGTCTGCTCAATGATGCGTTCAAACTCGGGGTGAACACCGAGTAATTTGAAGTCTAGCGAGTCGCCAAAGGTCTCTTGGATGATGGTGCGCCGAAGCGCGTAGCGCACCGCAGCCAGAACGCCCTGAGGGTCGGCAAGCAGTGTGGGGTTCTCGCTGGCCACCTCGAGGATGGTCCGCAGATCTTTCACGGGAACATTCTCTTCAAGGAGCAGCTGAAGGATGCGTTGCAGTGTGGCGACAGAGACCACCTTGGGCACCACAT
>Ga0209550_10001515_pt1 | contig 22232 bp, 19 predicted proteins | sample LauGreSuBDMM15SN_2_FD_187567 | JGI IMG/M metagenome (GOLD analysis project Ga0209550, IMG submission 187567) | Freshwater lake microbial communities from Lake Michigan, USA - Su13.BD.MM15.SN (SPAdes) (version 5) | ecosystem: Environmental > Aquatic > Freshwater > Lake | place: Lake Michigan... | reverse complement strand
CAATTACTAGTGCCATCCATTAAAGGATGTGAAAATCTAGATTTTGCACAATTCTGGTCTGCTTATGAAGAGATGGTTCACAAAGCCAGGGGTGGGACATTAACCGTTGAGGATTTTGCGGGTACAACTCTCTCTTTAACAAATCCTGGGACTATCGGCACAGTTCATTCAGTGCCACGCTTAGTTGCTGGTCAAGGCTTAATTCTTGGGGTTGGCTCACTTGATTACCCAGCTGAATTTCATGGCGCAAATGAACAGACACTTTCAGATTTAGGAATCAGCAAAGTTGTGACGGTAACTAGTACCTATGACCACAGGATTATTCAAGGCGCTCAATCTGGTGATTTCCTGCGAAGAATTCATGAAATTTTACTGGGTGAAGGCAGTTTTTATGATGAGATTTTTGCAGCGCTTAGAATTCCTTATGTACCAATTCGTTGGGTTAGCGATATTCAATCTGGAAAAGATAATGCTGTAAGTAAAACTGCAAGAGTTCAAAAACTTATTGATGCTTATCGTACAACCGGCCATTTAATGGCTGACATTGATCCATTGGTTTATAAACAAAGATCTCATCCAGATCTAGATATTGTTAATCATGGCTTAACCCTTTGGGATTTAGACCGTGAGTTTGCCACCGATGGATTTGGTGGAAAGCCATTTATGAAGCTTCGTCGAATTTTGGGCGTTCTTCGCGACTCTTATTGTCGAACAATCGCCACTGAGTACATGTATATCGCAAACCCAGAGGAGCGAAAGTGGATTCAAGATCGAATCGAAGTTGGAGCGCCGGTAACGCCAAGAGATGAGCAGCTTAGAATTTTACGCAAATTAAATAGCGCAGAGGCTTTTGAGTCATTCTTACAAACAAAATTTGTTGGGCAAAAGAGATTTTCACTAGAAGGTGGAGAGTCAGTAATTCCTTTACTTGATGTAATAATTTCATCAGCAGCTGATAACAAATTGGATGAAGTTTGTATTGGTATGCCGCATCGAGGACGACTCAATGTTTTAGCTAATATTGCTGGAAAATCTTATGGCCAAATATTTCAAGAGTTTGAAGGAAATTATCATGATAACGAGGTGCACGGTTCTGGTGATGTTAAATACCATTTAGGAACTAAGGGTTTATTTACCTCCCAATCTGGGGCAACAACAAAAATTTACTTAGCGGCAAATCCATCTCACTTAGAAGCGGTCAACCCAGTTCTTGAAGGAATTGTTAGAGCAAAGCAAGATAAATTAAAAGCAGCAGCTGGTGATACATCTATAGATGCTCAGAGTACATACCCAGTATTGCCAATCTTAGTTCACGGTGATGCAGCATTTGCTGGCCAAGGTGTTGTATCTGAAACTCTTTCGCTATCTCTACTGATGGGGTATCGCACTGGTGGAACTATTCATGTCATTGTAAATAACCAAGTTGGATTTACTACCTCACCTCATGCAGCTCGCTCATCTACTTATGCAACCGATGTTGCAAAAATGATTCAATCACCGGTATTTCACGTCAATGGTGATGACCCAGAGGCGTGTGCCCGAGTTGCTCACTTGGCCTTTGAGTATCGCCAAGCATTTAATAAAGATGTAGTGATCGACATGCTCTGCTACAGAAGGCGTGGCCATAACGAAGGTGATGAGCCAAGTTTTACCCAACCTGTTATGTATAAATTAGTTGATGCCAAGAGATCTACACGAAAGCTTTATACCGAATCTCTGATTGGTCGTGGTGATATCACAGTTGAAGAAGCGGAAGAGGTCTTGCGTGATTATCAACAACAATTAGAAAGTGTATTTACTGCAGTCCACAACACTGAACCCGCCAATGATCCAACTTGGAAAGCCCCAGTTGTCGCTGCTCCAGAGAGTGTTGTTACTGCAGTTACTGAAAGTGAGTTAAAGAAAATTGCTGCCACACAATCTGCAATTCCAGATGGCTTTACTGTCCATCCAAAACTGCTACCGCAGTTGGTAAAGCGAACTCAGATGCTTGATGAATCAACTGTAGATTGGGCCGCAGGTGAAATGCTTGCCTTTGGCTCACTATTGCTTGAAGGACATCCCATCAGAATGAGTGGGCAGGATGTAAGGCGTGGAACATTTAGTAATAGGCATGCAGTCGTTGTTGATAAAGAAAATGGTAAAGATTTATTCCCACTTCGCTCGCTAGTAAAAGATCCAAATCAATTTCATATTTATGATTCATTACTATCAGAGTATGCGGTGATGGGATTTGAGTATGGCTACTCAGTTGAACGTGATGATGCATTAGTGATTTGGGAGGCTCAATTTGGTGATTTCGCTAATGGGGCTCAAACAGTTGTTGATGAATTTATCTCATCTGCCCTGCAAAAATGGGGTGAGCGTTCTTCAGTAGTTTTACTTTTACCGCACGGCTATGAAGGCCAAGGTCCTGACCACTCCTCTGGAAGAATTGAAAGATTTTTAACTTTGTGCGCCGAGCAAAATATGACTGTTGCCCAACCTTCCACACCTGCCTCTTATTTCCATCTATTGCGTTGGCATATGAAAAACCCTGCGAGAAGACCGTTAATAGTTTTTGAACCAAAATCGATGTTGCGTTTAAAAGCAGCGGCTAGTGGGCTAAAAGATTTCACAACAGGAACATTTAAGCCATTTATCCCAGATGATAAGGTTTCAAATGTAACTAGATTAATTTTCACATCAGGTAGGGTTTACTACGACTTGATTGCTGAGCGTGAAAAATTAAATGAGTTCTCAACTGCAATTGTGAGAGTTGAACAGCTTTATCCACTTCCAATTGATGAAATTATTGCTGAAGCTAAAAAACATCCCAAAGCAACGCTGTTGTGGGTTCAGGATGAACCGGCTAACCAAGGACCATGGCCATTTGTTTCGCTAGCAACAACTGAGGCATTTATTGCTCATGAAGAGTTATCTGGGCGAACTCTTCGTCGAGTATCTCGTCGAGCAACCGCTAGCCCGGCCACCGGTAATCACCACCTGCATGAAGAGGAAGAAAAAGCATTAATGACTGAAGCTTTTACTCGTTAATTTCCTTTTTTATACCGCACGATAACTTTTGCCAAGAATTGCTCGCTATCAATCCAGCCCCAATCTCTGGAGTCAGAGCTATTTGGATTATCCCCTTGCACCCAATACCTGATAACTCCGTGCTCCATTCTGCTTTCTTTAAGTCGTTTTAATAACTTAACCCCTGGCCTCACAGGATCTTGGAGTAGATAGATCCCACCAATCCTCAATCTGTGTTTCACACCACTTAGCTTGCGAACTATTAACCAATCCCCGTGATTATAAGCAGGAGACATAGAGTTTCCTGAAACTACTACCCTACTTATTCCAATCATGGGAGTATTCTCCCACTACAGGTTGGATTTAAATTAGCCAAGGAGAGAGATGTTTAATTCTTTAATCAAAGCAATTGCACCGAAAGAAACTGTTTTTGCACATTGTGATCTGCCATGTGGTGTCTATGATCCCGCACAAGCAAAAATTGAGGCTCAATCAGTAAAAGCTTGCATGGAAAAATATGCCGCAAGCAGTGACCCTGATTTCAAAGCACGCGCTGTTGCAATCAAAGAGGAGCGTTCAGAGTTAGTCAAACATCACCTATGGGTATTGTGGACTGACTACTTTAAAGCCAATCACTTTGAAGCCCATCCTCAACTTCACTCACTATTTAATGAAGCAACTAAACTTGCTGGTGCTGGTGGAAGTAAAGGCACAAATGATGTGGCAGTAGCTAACAAATTAATCGGTAAAATTGATGAAATAGCAGAAATTTTCTGGGCAACTAAAAAATAAATTACCTGTATCGCTAGTGGCTTAAAACTTTAAGCTACTAGCGATTTTTTTATCTCTAACAGAACTTTCTTTCTCTGCAACCATAGTTTCAGCTGCGACCCTAGCCATGAATGAAACGCGCTCCACAAACTTTCTAATTATCAAGCCTGATGCGATTAATCTGGCACTTTGATGAACCTCAACCTCAAATTTTAAAACATTCTCAGCCAATCCAAGACACCTGGCAGTTGCATGAATCTCTGTGCCAATTCCAGCCGCTCCTAAGATTTCTAGCGCTGAATTAGTAGTCACCGTTGTTTCACCAAAATCTAAAAATTCAATTATTGCAGTGCTACAGGCACTCTCCATTAGTGAAATTATGTGGTTTGAACCAACAACTGGTAAATCATTAACTCCCTGAGCCACTGATGTATCACCAGGACGAATCGTCATGGCTGACATACCGATCACACCAATAACTTGTTCTGGCTTCATAATCACAAGATTAGTGATTAGTGAATTACTCTTGCGGGAACTCCCTGCGAATTTCGCTAGTTATTTCTATTTGTGTCGCTCCATCAGTAGAAATCTCCGTATAAGTTGTTTGGGTATAGGTAATCTCAGTAAATCCTTGAGAATCTGTCACTTGCATCATTTGATTGTAAAGATCCTCGGTTTGTTGATGAATGCGATGGTTTAGCTCTTGTGGTGCCTCTTCATTCAGGGCATTACACAAAAGATTTCGCATCAAAGTTATGGTTGCGTTTTCTTGCTCCATTTGAGTTCTACATGTCGGGCATTGTCCAAAATGTATTTCAACTAAATTTAATTGCTGATTATCTAAAATCTCATGATCAATATAAAGGACTATGTTTGGTAGTACTTGATCACAGGAGATAAAATTCATTGGCTGGTTCATTTTTTATCACCAGCACTATTTTTGCCATAGCCACGATCTTTCGCATAGGTGGCAAGTGAAGTTCGAAGTAATTTTCTACCTCTATGCAGCCTTGACATAACTGTTCCAGTTGGTACCTCTGTTATTTCAGCTATTTCTTTATATGAAAATCCCTCAACATCTGAGAGATAAACTGCCATTCGAAACTCCTCCGGCATTGCAGCCAGAGCATCTTTAATATCTTTGTCCGCAATATTTTCTAAGACCTCTTCTTCAGCTGACTTACCCTGATCACTTGTGTGTGAGGAAGCAGCAGCTATTTGCCAATCTTCCACCTCGCCTGCAGATATTTGTGGTCTACGTTGATTTTTTCGATAATTATTAATAAAGGTGGTGGTAAGAATCCTATAAAGCCAAGCTTTTAAATTTGTTCCAGGTTCAAATTGATGAAAACTTGTAAATGCCTTTGCGTATGTATCCTGGACTAAATCCTGTGCATCATGTGGATTTTTTGTATATCTAAGTGCAGCACCATAAAGTTGTGAGGTAAAAACTAAAGCATCTTTTTCGAATCTCGCTTTGCGTTGTGCCAAACTCTCTTTATTTCGGTCAACAACAGCTGGTAATAAATCTTCGTTACTCATTTGGGCTAAGGCTACCTCGAATGGGGTTTTAGAAAAACAGAAATTTGTTTTAAATCGACCATCGTGCTGACAGAGTGCGGTCATAGAAATTAAACCACTGAACGGGTTGATTTATTCCCGCAGGTGCTCACTGGGCCTTCAGTAAACGGAAGCCTTACACATAAGGCGGAAGGTAGACTGGTGGATATGACAAATTGGCCCGCACCTTTTCGAGATGGGTTGTCTGCTGCAAGTAAGCCAATTAACGCCCGGTTAAGTATCCCTGGCTCAAAATCTGCAACCAACCGGGCATTGATTTTAGCTGCGCTTGCTAATTCACCATCAAGGATAAGAAAACCTCTCTTCTCCCGTGATACCGACTTAATGGTCAAGGGATTAAGAAGTTTAGGATGCAAAATTGATGAAGTTAAAACGGATGATGGATTTGATTACCAGATTACACCACAAAAGTTAATGGGTCCCGCTCAAATAGAGGTTGGTAATGCAGGAACCGTAATGCGCTTCTTACCTCCGATTGCATCCCTTGCTTCAGGATTAATCCACTTTGATGGTGATGAACGATCACATGAGCGACCAATTGCTCCAGTGATAAAAGCTTTGGAACAACTTGGTATATCAATAGAACATGGAAATAAATATCGATTGCCAATCACTATCAATGGTGCCGGAAAAGTTAAAGGTGGTGAAGTTGAGATAGATGCAAGTGCTTCTAGTCAGTTTGTTTCTGCACTGCTACTACTTGCCCCTGCAACTGAGATTGGCATTAAAATAAAAAATATAGGGCCAGATTTACCCTCACTTCCTCATATCCAAATGACAATTCATATGCTTGAAGTTTTTGGCGCACAAGTAGAGATAAGCAAAAATCAGTGGGCAGTAAAGCCAGTTACATTGTCAGGTCAAGATTTAACAATTGAACCTGACCTTTCTAATGCCGCTCCATTCATGGCTGCTGCCATGGTTTGCGGTGGCAGTATCGTAATTAATGATTGGCCAAAATCAACCCCACAACCTGGAGATCAATTGCGTAATATTTTTGCACAAATGGGGGCGAAAATTGAACTTACATCCACTGGATTAAAAGTTTCTGGAAGTGGTGAAATTAATGGAATTGATATTGATTTACATGATGTCGGTGAATTAACACCAGCTATCGCAGCCCTAGCCTCTCTCGCTAAATCACCTACAACTCTAAGAGGTATTGGACACCTACGCTTACATGAGACTGATCGACTATCTGCCTTAGCTAATGAAATAAATAATCTTGGTGGAGCTGTTACTGAAGGACCTGGTGAATTGTTAATTGAGCCAACTAAAATGGTTGCCTCTCAACTCTTTAAAAGTTATGAAGACCACCGAATGGCTACTGCTGGAGCCATTATTGGTTTGGCTGTGGATGGGGTTATGGTTGAAAACATTGAAACTACGAGAAAAACTCTCCCAGATTTTCCGGGAATGTGGCAGATGATTCTTACAGGGGCTTAATGGTCAGATCAAAGCGCAACTGGGATGAGGATGATGTTCGCGTTAATAAGTCACGCCAATTTGGTTCAAGTAATAAAGCAAGAGCTCGCACTAAAGATCGACCAGATTATGCCAACGCCGATACCGCAACGATTACTGAGGTTGATCGCGGTCGAGTGAAATGCTTAATCCAAACAAAATCAGGCAAATTATTAATTACCGCAATGAAAGCACGAGAGTTGGGAAAGAAATCAGTAGTAGTAGGAGACCTAGTATCAGTAGTTGGTGATGTTTCAGGCTCTGATGGCTCCTTGGCTCGGGTAGTCAGTGTTCTTCCCAGAAAGAATTCATTGACTAGAACTATTGATGATCACGCAAATGATGAACGTGTGATTGTTTCAAATGTTGATGCCATGGCAATTGTTATCTCAGCTGCAAATCCTGATCCAAAAATCGGTTTGGTTGACCGTGCTCTAGCCGTTGCATATGACCAAGGAATAAAGCCAATAATTATTATGACTAAGCAAGATCTGGCAGATGGAGATGAATTCTTAAAAATCTATAAAGATCTAGAAATAAAGCTATTTAAAATTGATAAATCCTCAAACCTTGCAACTCTCAAGAAAGAGTTAGCTGGCAAGATAACAGTGCTGCTAGGTCACTCCGGAGTAGGTAAGTCCACCTTAGTTAATAATTTATTATCTAGCTCGCAAAGGAATTCAGCTGAGTCAGATAATACATCTACACATCAGGTCACTGGCGCAGTAAATGAAGTCACCGGTAGAGGGCGCCACACAACATCAGGAGCTATTGCCCTGCCATTATCTTCAACCTTTGATTCAGATGAGTTTGGTTGGATTATAGACACCCCGGGCGTTCGCTCTTTTGGCATTGCACATATTAAACCTTCCAGAGTTATATCTGCATTCCCTGAATTTGCTGAAGCAATTTCAAATTGCAAAAAAAATTGCTCTCACAGTGAACCCTCTTGTGCCCTAAATAACTGGCCTGGCTTTAATGACCAAAATCTCGCAAGACTTGCAAGTTTGCGCAGAGTTTTATCTCTTGGTTAAGAAAAGTAAGAGTAATCTAAACTCTGTGAGCGTTGACCTTAAAAGTGAAAATACTCGACAAGTAAACCTATCTTTGGTTGGAATGACCTGTGCCTCATGTGTAAGCACAGTTGAAAGGTCACTTAATAAATTACCTGGAGTAAGGGCTGCAGTAAATCTCGCCATGGAGTCCGCACACATTATTGCCCCAAAAAATATTTCAGATGCGCAATTGATCTCTGCTGTTACCTCCGCCGGTTATAGCGCGAAGGCATTTAAAGGTGAACGAGAATCATTTGAAAGATCCAATCGCCTGGGAGTGAGAGTTTTACTGACTTTCCTCTTTACTGCTCCAATAATTTTGATTTCGATGTTTCATGATTGGCATGCGCAAATTGATAAAAACTTACTTCAATTTATTGATAACTTTAATTCTTTATTAGTAAGTAATGATGCTGCTTTTGAAATTGCCTACCCCCAAGCACCAATGACAACCTGGTTGCTGATAGCACTTTCACTGCCGGTAGTTTTAATATTTGCTTGGCCGATTCACCGCGCTGCGATTAAGAACCTACTTAACCCAACAATGGATACTTTGGTTTCATTAGGTTCGATAATTTCATTTGTATGGAGTTTTTACTCCACTTTAGATTTCCAGCCAAATTCAGCGATGCCAGATATCTATGTTGAAGTCTCCTCTGCTGTTATTTTCTTTGTGATGTTCGGGCGCTACCTTGAACATAGAGCAAGACACAAAGCCGGCTCATCACTGGCGGAATTATTTAAGCTTTCAGTTTCTGAAGTCGAGATCAAAGTTGAAGATGAGAGCAAAATAATACCTATTGATCAATTACAAGTTGGTGATATTTTTGTGGTAAAACCTGGTGATCGAATTGCAACTGATGGGCAGGTGATTTCTGGATTTACTACTGTTAATAATTCATTTCTCACTGGTGAAGTAACACCAATAGAAATTTCAATTGGAAGCTTGGTATTTGCTGGATCAATAAATAACAATGGAAATATCTTGGTGAAAGCTACCAGGGTTGGATCTGAAACAGAATTAGCAAGGATTACCAGGATGGTGCTTGCAGCTCAATCTGAGAAAGCACCTGCCCAACAATTAGCTGACCGGGTCAGTAGAGTTTTTGTTCCCAGTGTACTTTTGCTATCAATTGCAACTTTTTTCACCTGGTATTTAACTCAGGACAATATATCTAAATCGATTACTACAGCTGTTGCTGTATTGGTCATTGCCTGCCCCTGTGCACTTGGCCTTGCAACTCCGATTGCACTTTTAGTTGCCTCTGGGAGAGCGGCTAGGTCAGGAATAGTGATTAGATCTCCAAGATCAATTGAAAAGTCAGTTGGAATAACAGATGCTGTCTTTGACAAGACCGGCACAATCACATCAGGTCAGATGATTATGCAGCATATGACTTTAATAGATAATCCACTTGCAACTCCAAGTACATCAATTACAGCTTCAGAGTTGATGAGTTATGCGTTAAGTGTTGAAAGCTTGGACTCACATCCAGTGGCAGTTGCTATTTCTAAGGCACTTGTAGCACAAGGAATTAAGGCTTTGCCAGTCTCTGAGTTTGAGCAAACTTCTGGAGTTGGAGTAGCAGGGCGGGTGAAGCCAACAATCACTGGCGCTGCAAAAGCAGTATTAATTGGTACACCTATTTCAATTGCCCGAGCTACAACTACCTTCTCACCTGAAATTCAAAATGCAATTGATTCAGGAGTCACTCGATCAAATTCAATAGCAGTTCTTGCAATAGATGGCTTGGCTTATGGCGTATTTGAGGTAGGTGATGAAATAAAGAGTGAGAGTAAATCTGCAATTGCACAATTACAAAAAGCAGGGATTAATATTTGGTTGGTAACTGGAGATAACCAACAGACTGCCCTATCAATTGGTGCCGAGGCTGGCATTGCATCTGATCATATTTTTGCCACTGCGTCACCAGAAGATAAATTAGTCTTTGTTGAAAATTTGCAAGTCAAGGGTAAAGTATTAATGATTGGTGATGGCATTAATGATGCAGCAGCCTTAGCAAAAGCAGATCTAAGTATTGCAATGGGTTCTGGAACTGATACCGCAATAGCTGCAGCCGATATAACTTTAATTCGATCTTCCTTACATGCTGTAATTGATAGCCTTGCTATATCAAGAAAAACAGTAAAAATTATCAAATCTAATCTTGGTTGGGCGTTTTTCTACAATATTGTGGGTATTCCAATTGCAGCTAGTGGAAATTTGTCGCCAATGTATGCGGCGGCGGCGATGTCTTGTTCTTCACTATTTGTAGTTTTAAACAGTTTACGTATTAAATAAAAATAAAATTGGTAGCGGGGGCAGGATTTGAACCTACGACCTCTGGGTTATGAGCCCAGCGAGCTACCGAGCTGCTCCACCCCGCGTCGGATGTGAAATTCTAGAGTAGGTCTGGGATTAACCCAAATAAAGGAAATTTTTATCTGTTTTGTGCAGAAATTAATGCCGCAATTGCTGCTTTAACTCTTGCTCTTGCTTTATCTTCAGCCGCGCCATCTAATCGTTTTTGTGCAGATTCAAGGTCGGCATAAGCAGCTTGTAATGATGCAATTGCTGATCTGATTGCCTGGCTTGTTCCAGCTCCGTTATTAATTGGTGCGTTTTGATCATTGGTTGATTCAGTTGTTCCAGAATCGCCACCAAAGACCTGATCTAGTGCGCCTTGCAAGGTTTCACTAAATCCAATTTGATCACCAAATGAGACTAAAACTTTTTGTAGCAATGGATAAGCAGCGGTATTCCCGGTTGCTCTTACATAAACTGGTTGCACATACAACAAGCCTTTTCCAACTGGAAGTGTCAGAAGATTTCCAAGTACTACATCAGCTCCACCTTGGCGAAGTAATGACAAAGAGGTGGCAACCTCTGGCTTGGCTTCAAAATTTGATGCTACCTGCGATGGACCAGCAACGTTTGTTGATCTTGGAAGCTGCAACACTGTTATTTTTCCATAACCGTCACCAGCATCTGAGTTAACAACTGCAACTGCGGTTAAATTCTCCCGACCACCTCGCGGAACGAAAGGTGTGTAAAGTGAAAATGTTGGCTTACTTTGACCAGGAATTTGCATGGTCAAGTAATAAGGTGGCTGAACTCCTGAATTTGATCCAAAGCTTGATGGATCAAGTGGCACACGCCAAAAATCCTGTCCACCATAAAATGCGTCAGCAGTTTTAACATGATAGGCACTTAAAATATCCCGCTGAACTTTGAATAGATCCTCCGGATATCGAATATGTGAAAGTAGGCCAGCTGAGATTTCACTCTTTGGCTTTACGGTTCCAGGAAACGCTTTACTCCAAGCGGCAAGTACAGGATCGGTGTCATCCCATTTATAAAGAGAGACAGTTCCATCATAAGCATCAACTGTTGCTTTTACCGAGTTTCGAATGTAGTTGATATTTCGATTATTTAGCGAAAATGTATTGTTTGTACTAGTTAGTGCATCACCAGTATTTGCTAGGTTTACAACACGAGAGTTTGGATAGCCAGCACTAGTGGTAAAACCATCAATTATCCAAAGAATTTTGCCATCGATAATTGCTGGGTATGGATCTGCATCCAAGGTAAGCCAAGGTGCTACTTTTGCTACGCGCTCTCTTGGATTTCTATTAAATAGAATTTTTGACTCTGAATTAATTAAATTTGATAGCAGGATTCTTTGTTCTTGGTAATTAATTGCAAACAAAAGCCGCGAGAACAAGGAGCCCATTGGCACCCCACCCTTGCCGGTATAGGTGTAATTCTTTTGTCCATTTGTTGAATTATCATCTGGATAATCAAGCTCAACTGGATTATCAGTAGCTGGGCCACCAATAATTGAATAATTTGGAACATTCTCACCAAAGTAAACTCGAGGTTCGAACTCACCTAGTCCTTTAGTCGGTGGAATATTTTCAACAACAAATGATGGCTTTCCATCTGCGTCAACGGTGTTTCCGTAAGCTCCAACCATTCCAAATCCATGGGTGTAAACCAAGTGGTCATTAATCCAATTTCGAGAAGGGTTTCCAGCAATATTTAATTCTCGAACAGAAACTACTACATCTCGCTCCTTGCCATCTATTACATAGCGATCAATATCTAGTGAATCTGAGAATGTGTAGTAAGGCTTAATCTGCTGTAATTGCCTAAAAGTTGCTGACAATACATTTGGATCCATCAATCTGATATTTGCAATAGTCGCAGCATCATTTGCTAGTTGACCAGCTGAGGTGGTCACAGTTGCTTGATAGTCCAGCACTTCAACATTTGAGATACCGAATGCATCTCTGGTGGCATCGATATTTCGCTGAATGAATGGTGCTTCTTTGCTTGACTCTGATGGCTTGACCTGGAATTGCTGAATTGCTGCTGGATAAACCCCGGCAATTAATACTGAGGCAATCACCATCAAGGCAACTCCTGCAGTTGGTAATAGCCAAGATTTTCTTACAATATTTGCAAAGAACAGCAAAGCGCAGATAACTGCAATGGCGGACAAAATAGACTTAGCTGGCAGCAGCGCATTCACATCTGAATAGGTAAGACCGGTGATCAGTCTGCCTTCCTTAAGCGTTAACGCAAAGCGATCGAAATAGTATGCGACTGCTTTTAAAAGGACTAACAAACCCAATAAAATTGAAAGCTGCACTCTGGCGGCAACTGTTGTCCGCTCCTCTTGAACTTGCGGCCTTATTCCACCATAAATGTAATGCACGGCAGATGATGCAATGATCGCAAGCACAATCGTTGATATTGCCCAGCCAATCAAGCCTTGATACATCGGCAATTTGAATGCAAAAAATGAAATATCTAATCCAAATTGTGGATCTACTTTGCCAAACTCAGTTGAGTTTCTAAAAAGTAGCCACTGCTCCCAAAATCGGGATCCAGATGAGCCAGCAAAATAAAAAATTACTAAAAATACACCTATACCAGCAAGGCGTCGGATTGGTTCCAGTTGGGCTCTGTATCTCTCTAAGTTATCTGCTTCTACTGAAACTGGCACATAAATTGGCCGACGACGAAATGCAATATAAATGTTTGCCGAGATAGTTGCTGCAGTAATTAAGCCAAACCCAAAAAATAAGTAAATCTTCGTAAATAAGGTTGTCTGCCATACATCTACATAATCCACTGAGCGATACCAGAGAAAGTCAGCATAAAATCCGCTTGAGGAAATTAAGACAGTACTAAGAACGAATAATGCGATTACGGTTATTGTCAGTGGGCTAATTCGCCGACGACCGCCGCCGCGGTTTGCAAACGGATTTGGAAAATTGCCACCAAAACCACTGCCACCAAATGGATTATTGCTGCGGTTGAATCCACCGCCGCCAAAGCCTGAATTACTCATGCGCAGATCTTATCTACTCCTAGGTAAAGCTTTTGCAACTGGGGAACTTGGCATTATCAGGCAGTTCTAAGAGTGAAATCGCCTCGGTCAGTGTGGCGACCGGCACAATCTTCATTACCTTCCCTGACTTACCCGATTTTTCCGTGGCTAAGGCTTTTAAATTCTTTATATCCATACAATTTTGAGTTGGGGTTAGGAATATTTCAACGCCATCTGCTTGTGCACCAATTATCTTTTCCGCAATTCCGCCAATAGGACCCACTCTGCCATCAGTAGTAATTGTTCCAGTACCGGCAATATTTCGAGAGCGCACCAAATTAGCTGGAGTTAACTTCTCAACTACACCTAGTGCGAATATTAATCCACCACTTGGCCCACCAGTTTCTTCAAGCTTAATCTTTACATCAAATGGAAAATCAAATTGCTCTTCAATATTTATGCCGATGAATGCTGAATCATCCTCCCTAGCCGATAATTTAACTTGCTTGATTAATTCACCTAATCCGGCTCTTATTACTTTGATACTTACCAATTCACCCGGCTTTTTATCAGTTAGGTATGCAATTACTTCAGATGAGCTTTTAAGTTTTTTACCATCGATGCTCACAAGTTGATCCAAGAGTTCGATATTTTTGTAAGCATTTGAATCCTTATTTACTTCAACAACCACAATTTTTGATGCACTGTTATACCCAAGATAAGCCAAGGCAGCAGCAGTGGCATTTATTTGTGAACCACTCATTTGCGCTGCTCCTTCTTCTACCGCTTGCTCTGCAGTTTCACCCTCTGGATAAACTTCAGATCGTGGAATAACCGCGCGGCTTTTATCCACCCAACCGTACAAAACATCAAAGCCGGTCATATATGAATCTGGATCGGTGACCATCACTGAGGTAACTGATAATTTTCCAGTTGTTGGATAAACCTTGGTGCCTGAGATAGTTATCGCTGAGCCCAAAATATTTTGTGGATCCCCTGGTGAGAGGATTACAAATGGTGCTGGTAAGACAAAAGCTGCCAACATCAGCACATTTACAAAAACTTTGGTCGGTGTAAGCCAGCGTCCGCTTATCGGCATTATTGATCTCATTTAAATTACCGAAGCTTATTTTTTACGTCTAAAAGTATTTTGAAACTTATTAAAATTATCAACTGAACGATTGGTCTGATTGTCATACTTAGATTTGTATTTTGTTACCCACACCCCATAGGTGATCGCACCCAAAACACCTGTGATCGGAATTACCCACCAGATCAGAGCGGAGGCTGAAGAAAGATTCATAAGATAATAGTAATCAGTGGGAAGAAAAAAGGTGGCATTATTGTTCTATAGGAATCGGTGATCTTCCCAGCAAATGAATGAAGGGTGAGTTGTAAGCAAATGAGTTTTGGTTTTTTACCAAATGAGGGGCAACCTGATTTTGATGCGCTGCTTAAAAAATTCTCAGAGATGGGAATTGACTCCGGTGTATTAGCTGGTGCGAAATCCTTTATCGAGGGTATGGGAGCTAATAAATCTGGTGAGCAAAACTTAATTACCATTGCTAATTTAAGAGAGATTTCTAGAAAAATTATCACCGCTAAAGGAGATCTTCCAGTTGGTACTACTGACCAGCAACAACTCTCCGAAGCATTAACTATTGCCAACACCTGGTTGGATACAGAAATTTTGTTCCCAGCAGCAACTGTGCCCAATCAAAGTGCCTGGGCAAAGCGCGAATGGTTGGATGAATCAGTCAACGGTTGGCAGCAACTATTTGAACCGTTAGCACTTGGTATGGCCGATGCTCTTGGTAAGGTAATTACAAGCTCTAATACAGCGCTGCCAATTGAACTGATGGAATCGGGTGAACAAAACCCACAACAGCAGGAAGTTATGAAGACGATGCTGGCTCGAATTTTGCGTGGATTCATGGGCACCTTAATTGCCACTCAACTTGGACAGGGCATTGGCACACTTGCCAACACCATCACTGGTGCTAATGATGTGGCGATTCCACTACTAAAAGCTGACTCTGGATCCCACCTAATTCCACAAAACATCACCGAATGGGCAGATGGTTTAGGGATAGATCAGGAACAAATCAGAATTTACTTATCCTTACGTGAAGCTGCTGCGGCTCGATTATTTGCTAATACCCCTTGGCTTGAAAGCTATATTAAAGATTTAATAGTTGCTTACGGTGAAGGAATCACTATCGATGTCGACTCAATTACCAGGCAAGCTGAAGAGGCGATGGCTAGTGGTGAAATAGATATTAATAATCCACAATCAATTAATATCGCATTAAGTGCCGGCCTATTTACTCCGCAACAAACTCCCGCTCAAGAGTTGGCATTAACAAGACTGGAAATGGCGCTTGCATTAATTGAAGGCTGGATTGATCATGTTATATCTGCAGTTGCTAGTGAAAAGATCCCAGCCTTTAATGCTTTGATTGAAAACTCTCGTCGCCGTAGAGCCACAAATTCACCCATGCAACAAATATTTGCAAATCTACTAGGGGTTGAAGTTTCGCCAAGAAAAATGCGAGAGGCATCAGCTTTTTGGAGTGAGGTTAAAAAGCTACGGGGAGCAGATGGTCGTGATAAGTGTTGGCAGGATCCAGCATTTTTGCCGATGCCTAATGATCTCACCGATGTAAAAGCCTTCCTAGATAGCATTACGGTTCCAGATGATCTATCTGGCCTGATCTAGTCCGACAAAAGTAAAAGCGAAATCCCCGGGCGCACAATTTCTTATCTGCCTTCCCCTTGCAGATATGAAACGGTTATCCGAGGACTTCGTAGTGTAAAGATAAGGGAATAAAAGTTGAGAATCAACTTAAAAGGGTGTTTTAAAAAGTAATTTTGAAAATATTTTTGAGCGATCTAGGTGTCTCTGCGATAAAAAATAAATTAGAGAATCCTCTTCGGTATGGCCTGCCACAAATAAGTAAGTAGGTTGCGTAAAATTTAACCTAACTCTGTGGATTAACCTGTGGAGATAAGAGCAATTATGGTGGATAAGAAGAGGTAATGGTGGATAACTTTGAGCAAGAAATTCTTTTTCCTGATATCTCACCGCAGGTTGCTCAAATCGCTAAGCGTAGGAAAAGTGATGAGGCTAGATTGCCCAAGGATCTGCCCGCATATCGGGTGATTCGCAAGGAGCGTAGACGGCGCAGCATCAGCGCCTATCGTCAGGGTGGGGTGATTGAGATTCATATCCCAGCTCGGATGAGTAGACGGCAAGAGATCGAGATAATTCCAGAGATGATTGCCATGGTGCTAAGGCGAGAGGCACGCGAGCGCAAAACTGACCTACAACTGATGCAGATCGGTATGGAGCAACTTGCTACCTATCTACCTGAGTTTGATACTTATCCAGCCAGCATTAATTGGCGCAACATGAATGAACGTTGGGGCTCTTGCACCACAGTTGATCGCACAATTCGCATCTCAGATCGATTAATTGGTGCACCTAATTATGTTTTAAATTATATTATTTTTCATGAGTTAATTCATTTGAAGGTGGTCAGTCATGATCAGGAATTCAAAAATTATTTGAGCAGATTCACCGATAGAGATAAAGCGGAAGCATTTTTGGAAGGGTTTGAGCTTGGCTGCCAAGGCGGTGGTTTGACTCTTTCACCGGCAATAAATAACTAGTTTTACCCCTTTTTTCTCCGTTATTACTTAATATTTTAGATTTTAGGCGTGGAAAACCCGAGTTGCAGCAGTTGCGAGGGGTATGGTGAAGCCATTCGTACTCAAGTGCTGGAACTAACCTGCATGCTCCCAAGAGTGCGGCGGACGGAGGAAGAAAATGGCAGAAGAATATAAAGGTGAGGCTTACTGCGTTAAGTGCAAAGAGAAGCGCTCCTTTGAAGGACATGTAAAGGTCTCAGATTCAGGTCGCCGTATGGCACAAGGAATCTGTCCAGTTTGTGGCACAAAGGTAAATCGTATTCTTGGTAAGGCTTAATAAATAAGCAGGAAAGCTAAATGTAAAAGCGGGGGTGGTTAAATACCACCTCCGCTTTTTTATGTTAACCCTTCCTAGTTAACAGTTGTTGATTAAAAAATCTAACTTGCCTGTGCCACCTTTGCTGGCCGGCCTGGTGTTCGCTTGCTTTGAATTATCTGACCTTCATCAAATAACTCACCTCCCCATACGCCACATGGCTCAGCTCTTGAGATTGCACCCGCTAAGCACTTTGCTTTAACTGGGCAGCCTGCACATAACGCCTTTGCTTGGGCGATTACTGGTGCGCTATCGCTGAAGAAGAGTTCTGGATCAGATGAGTGGCAAGGCAGGCTCATCACTAAAGCCTGTTCTTTAATCTCTGGAGTGAAAGGATTATCAGCGCGCTTATATCCACCTTTGGCCAGCTTGCTCTTTTCTGCAAGGTAATTTGTTGCAGAGTTTGTGGCGTAATCGGTATAGGAGATCACTGGGGCATCCTCATAAGCCCAGGTGATATCACCTAATCCAATTTTGGCAGTTGGGCCTTGTGCCCAACCCGGGATAAGTAGTTCGCTGAAGAGAACGGTCATCGTTCTCACCTTTCCTTTCGGTTATCTTGCGCTGGTTTTCTTTTTTGCCGTTTGGCAATTTATCTTTGGATATTTATTTGGAGAAAAGAAAAAGGGCCCCCGAATCATTAGATTCGCGGGCCCCTTGGCTTCTATCTCGACTTTAGCCGATATAGCTCCGAGGGGTGCGACCTAATGTGAAGGTATAAAAACCCTTATTAGAGCGCTTATTTGTCCAGTCTGAACGGTATGAAGAAGCCACCGTTACTGGATTAATGGCATACCAATTACCAACAACTGCATTAATCACAGATGCTGTCTTTGAAGTAAGTGTCTTTGCCATGCGGTAAGAGTAAAGCATTAGGGGCGGTGAGTGCAACTTAATTAAATTGCTCTAAAAATACGCTGGGCTTGCCGGCATAGGTAATTTGAATCCGCTGCTTAGCCCTAGTAACTCCAACATAAAACAACCTGCGTTCCTCATTTAAATCATTACCCATAGGTAGTACCCCATCTGAAACCCCAATTAAAAATAGCTGATTCCACTCCAAACCTTTTGCTGCGTGCAAGGTGGCAAGAGTTACCCCAGGCAGGGTTGGAGGGTTATTTTGTTCAGATCGATCCTCAATCTCACGTAAAAAGGCACGCATGTTACTGCCGCCATTATCCTGAATACTTTTTGCAAGCCGCAAAAATGCGGTCACATAATCAGCATCACCAAAAGGGCGAAGCACTGCGACTAAATCCTCATACCAATCCCCATCCTCTGATGGCAGTACTGAGGCGCTTCTAATCAAGCGCATCACATCTCGGACATCTACCCGATCAAAAAAACGTTCACCTGATCTGATCTGACTTAAAATCTGCGAGTTATTCAGTGCTGATTTAACCTGATCAAGTTGGGCGTTAGTTCTAGCCAATATTGCAATCTCAGATGAGTCAGATCCAGCAGCAATCACTTTTTTAACCTCAGCTACAACATATGAGATCTCATCAGCGCTGGAGTTAAAGCCATTTACAGCTGGCTTCTCACCATGAGCATTAGCTGATTGCAACTCATCACCATGATCACTGACCAAATTACCCTGGCGCAATATCTTATTTGCAGTATTTATTATCTCCGGGGTTGATCGATATCCTCTAGATAATCTAAAGAGTTGAGCATTTGGAAAACGATTTTGAAAGTTAAGCAAGAAGTTTGAAGTTGCTCCCGCAAATGAGTAGATAGTCTGCGCCGCATCCCCCACCACGCAAATCTCCTGCCGATTTCCTAGCCATAGATTGAGCAATCTTTGTTGCAAAGGTGAGACATCTTGGTACTCATCAACGGTGAAGTAGCGATACTGATCTCGCACCCGCTCTCTAACCCCACGATCCTCCTCTAACATTCCCACACAAAGCAGCAGTACATCTTCAAAATCTAATCCTCGCTCCTGCTTTTTTAATGATTCATACGCCTCATAAACTTGGGCAATCATTGCTAAGTTTTCACTAGCACCTTTGTTATTTGGCAACTTTACTGATCGATCATTAGCAACTGCTTGTTCTTGATAATTTTCTGGTGAAATCTCCAACACCTTTGCCCATTCGATCTCACCTGATATTTCACGAAGTGCGGCAGCAGAGGCAGGGATTGCCACATCTGCTCGGCTAATTGCTTGGCTAATAAAACCTGATTTTGAGGTTAGTAAAGATGGAAACTGACCACCGAAGGCGTAGGGCCAAAAATATAAAAGTTGTTTAAGAGCTGCGGAGTGAAAAGTTCTGGCAGTTGCATTTGGAATACCTAACCCGCGTAACCTTGCCCGCATTTCACCAGCAGCCTTTGCAGTAAAGGTCAGTGCTAATACCTTGGTTGGATCAGTGACACCTGAGTTAATTGCATATGCAATTCGGTGGGTGATAACTCTAGTTTTCCCAGTACCAGCACCTGCAATTACGCAAACTGGGCCATTAATTGCACTCACTACCGCTAATTGATCTGGATCAAGACCAGCCAGGATTACTGAATTATCTACCGCCATGACTCTTCGCCAACCAAATCAACATCAGCTCCTGCGCCATACCAAGCCTTAATCATTTGTCTTGCCACGCTAATTTCAAGTGGCAGGATTAAAGATTTATTTTCAATCGCACTCTTCATATCAGCTCTGCTAAACCAGTGAATCTCTTCGATCTCATCCCCATCGGGTCTGGCCAACTGCGGGGTGCTGGTAATTGCCTCAAATGCGATCATCAATGACGCCGGAAATGGCCATGGTTGTGAGCCCAAATAATTAATTTCACTCACCTCAACTCCTGCCTCCTCGCCAACCTCTCTAACTACACAATTTTCAAATGATTCACCAGGTTCAACAAATCCGGCAAAGGTTGAAAAGCGGTGCTTTGGCCAAACTTTTTGCCTACCCAACAGAATGCGATCTTGATTATCTTTTACCAAAACAATTATTGCGCTATCGGTACGGGGGTAATGCTCACTTTGATCATCTACACACCTTCTAACCGCACCACCTGAAACCACCATAGTTTGCCCACCACAAATAGAACATCTTGGGTGTTTCTGGTGCCAGTTAGCTAACCCTTGGCCGTGCACTGTAAGGCCGATATCTCTGGCGGATAGAAAAGCCCCAATCTGGCGCAAAGTTTTAAACTCAAACTTTTCATCTGTTGCGCTAGCTAGATGGCGGATGAAAAATGCTTTTGAATCTTTAACTCCTAAAAAATAATCAGTTTGGGATTGATATGCGCCCAAAGTCGAGCCCTTTAGAAAAAGTACTTGATCTCCTACCACTGCAAATTTTTCATCAAAAAATATCAAAACCTGCCCGTCAGCAAATGCGGTACTGAGATAAGTTTCATCACTTCGCAAATGGGCAGCCCGGTCCACCTCAGCTGCTGCAAGTGGGAGTTTGAGCGGTTTAATCGGTGCCATCACCGCCCGACCCTACTAGCCTGTCGTCATGGTTGTCGCCCCCGCTCAAAAAATGAGAGTGATCTCATGGAACCTGTTACACGGTGTGCAGATTCCACCTGTAAAAAACCAAGAGTGGCAAAAAAGTTTAGTCACAGCAGCTGGTGTTGTGGCAAAAAATTACCAACCAGATTTTATTGGTCTCCAAGAGGTTGACTATTTGCAGCCAAGATCTGGTGGAATAAATCAAACAAAAGTAATTGCCGAAAAGTTAGGGCTTAAACACTGGGCATATCTACCATCATTAATCGGTACACCAGGTGAGCGTTGGCATAAGGTTGAAGATTTAGAAAAGGCTTTAATCACCGAAAAATCCAAGCAGGTAAGTAAAGAGAAGAGCTACGGCATTGGAATTGCCACAAATGTGGCGATAAAAAAACTCTATCTAAAAAGCCTTGGTCGATCATGGGTCGGCATGCCGCTTTTGATCCCCAGGGAGGATGCAAAGGGTGTGAAATTTATTTATGTAAAAGATGAGCCACGAATTGCATTAATTGCCGAGCTTGAAAATGGGGTAACTATTGCTAATACCCACCTTTCATTTGTGCCCGGCGTGAATGTATTTCAACTAAATCGTTTGAGTTCCTTTATGAAAGATCTACCCGGTGATGAATTATTAATTGGTGATTTAAATCTGCCAGGTAATCTACCAACCAAAGTGAGTGGATTTAAATCACTCATCAGCCACTCTACCTACCCAAGTTGGAAACCATCAATTCAATTTGATTACATCATGGTTAGAAAATCAGCGCAAGTTAAGCTCAAGCCGCTACCAACCTTAAATACTTCGATTTCAGATCATGTGCCAATTGGTGTGCAACTTAAATTTCAATAGGAACTTTAGCAATTAAATCTACTAATTCATTTTCACTCATAATATCAGCCACTCTTACCGTCTCATTATCGGCTACGTAGTGAAAAGCTGCGCTGACATTTTCAATTGGAACACTTTTTAACTTTGCGTAAGCCAATCGATACATAGCAAGTTGAATAGCTGCATTTGCTAAATCATCCCCTGATTTAACCTTTCCGGTCTTCCAATCCACAACCTCATAATGGTTGGTATCTCGCTGATAAACCGCATCAATCCTTCCTCGAATTAAAGTATTTTCAATCATTGTTTCAAAGCCGACCTCGACATCAACTGGACTCTTGTTGGCCCAGTCACTTGCTAGCCATGCAGCTTGTAACTTATCAAGTGGTTCATCTAGCGCAATGGATTCACCTCCACTGTAATTAAATAAATCATCCATTGATATAAGAGCTGGGTGTTTAAAATGATTTTCAAGCCAGAGGTGGAAATCAGTTCCACGTCTTGCATATTTATCTATGTGATTTGGCATCGGCCGACGTAAACGAAGTGCAAGTGATTGCGGATCATTGGCTAAATACAGCAGGGTAGAGACTGATAATCTGCTTGGTAGGGTAACTGTAAGTTTCTTCTTTTTATTTTCAATCTCAGCGATGATTCCCTGCATATCCAATAACAGATCTGCC
>Ga0209550_10001514_pt1 | contig 22238 bp, 22 predicted proteins | sample LauGreSuBDMM15SN_2_FD_187567 | JGI IMG/M metagenome (GOLD analysis project Ga0209550, IMG submission 187567) | Freshwater lake microbial communities from Lake Michigan, USA - Su13.BD.MM15.SN (SPAdes) (version 5) | ecosystem: Environmental > Aquatic > Freshwater > Lake | place: Lake Michigan... | reverse complement strand
AGGATTGATATGCAATTGATTGGGCAAATGATGAGTCGGCCCCTGCTGGTCTCTGCCATCCTAGAACACGGCGCGGATCAATTTGGCGCTCAGCAAGTGGTCAGTCGTGAGACGCATGGACCTTTGCACACCTATACCTTCAGACAGTTGGCGCAACGCTCAAAGCAGCTGGCCAATGCATTGCGTTCTCTTGGATTGAAACCCAAAAGCGTGATCGGCTCCATCGCTTGGAACAACTACAGGCACCTTGAGGCTTATTACGCGGTGTCTGGACTGGGTATGGTGATGCATACCTGTAACCCTCGTTTGCACCCTGATCAACTGTCTTACATCATCAACCATGCGGAAGATGAAGTCATTCTTTTTGACAGCACTTTTGCCCCTTTGGTCAAGGTGATTGCCAAGCTTTGTCCCCATGTGAAGCATTGGGTTTGCATGAGCGATAAAGCCCATACCCCTGATATTGAAGGGCTTGACGTTCAAAGTTATGAAGAGCTGATTGCGCCACACAGCAGTGAATTGACGTGGTCCGACTTAGACGAAAACACAGGTGCGGCGCTTTGCTATACATCTGGCACGACTGGAAACCCGAAAGGGGTTTTGTACTCGAACCGAGCCATTGTGCTGAGCGCCTTGTCCGCTTGTTTGCCCAATATTTTGAATATTTCTTCCCAAGAAACGGTGTTACCCGTGGTACCCATGTTTCATATCAATGCATGGTGCCTGCCTTATGCGTGTTTGATTGCAGGCGCCAAATTGGTTTTGCCTGGGCCAAAGTTGGATGGCGCCAGTTTGTATGAATTGATGGAGTCAGAAAAAGTCACCTTGAGCGCGGGTGTGCCAACGATTTGGATGGGCCTGATTCAGCACTTGGAGCAAAACAATTTGCGCTTCACCACCATGCGCAGAACAGGCGTGGGCGGTTCCGCCATGCCCAAAGCATTGATTGCCAAGTTCAGTGATGTGTATCAGGTGGATGTGCGACACGGTTGGGGCATGACCGAGACCACAGCAGTCGCCACGATCAGCAATATGAACAGTCAAGAGCAGGCTTGGCTGAATACCTTACGACATGATTTGGTCGCTAAACAGGGCAAGTCTGTGTTTGGTATTGAGCTCAAAATTGTTGACGAAGAGGGCAATACCCTGCCACGTGATGGTCAAGCGCAGGGCGAGCTGATGGTGCGCGGCCAATGGATTGTTGACAACTACCACAAGGCCGAAAACACAGCTCTGGTGAATGGTTGGTTTCCTACGGGCGACATTGCCACCATCAGCGCCGATGGGGTGATGCAAATACGTGATCGCACAAAGGATGTGATCAAGTCAGGTGGTGAATGGATCAGCTCGATTGAACTTGAAAACGCTGCTGCAGCGCATCCGCAGGTGGCGATGGCGGCAGTCATTGGCGTCAAGCATCCCAAGTGGGATGAGCGACCTTTGCTGCTGATCGTGCGCAAGCAAGAGGATTTTTCAAACAAGCAAGAAATCCTAGACTTTCTGTCCGAGCGCGTGGCCAAGTGGTGGGTCCCAGATGACATCGTCTTCGTCGCCAGTTTGCCAGTAGGTGGAACGGGTAAAGTACAAAAGGCTGAACTGCGTATTCAATATGGCAGCATCTTTTCCGAATAATTGGCTCACTATTTTTCAAAGGCGGCAATATGCATTTCCTAACACGGGTTCGATGTTATGTGGTGACGATGTTCATTTTCTGCTGCGGCTTCGTGCAAGCAGGTGAAACTGTCAAGATTGGTTTCATCGATGTGTTGTCTGGCCCCTTCGCTTTGACAGGTCAAGGATCCTTGAAGCAACTCAAAGAGGTGGTCTTGCAATTGAATGCCAAGTCTGACCCTGCCGATCCTAAATTTGAGGTGGTTGAATTTGACAACAAGGGGTCTACCCAAGAGAGCATCAATATGCTCAAGGCCGCTTCTGACAAAGGCATTCGTTTCATCACCCAAGGTGGTGGCTCTGGCGTGGCTTTGACCTTGGTGGATGCCCTCAATAAATTGGCTGAGCGTGAACCCGAACGTGCGATGGTGTATTTGAACTATTCAGCCATGGACCCGCTATTGACCAATGACCGTTGCAGCTTCTGGCATTTTCGTTTCTATCCTTCTAGCGAAATGCAAATGGAAGCCTTGACCACTTATTTGGTGAATCGAAAAGACATTAAAAAAGTCTATCTTTTGAACCAAGACTACACCCATGGACAACAAGTCTCAAAAGCGGCCAAGGAATACCTCGCTCGCAAAAGACCTGATATTCAATTGGTTGCTAATGAGTTCATTCCCATGGCGCAAGTCAGAGATTTCGCCCCCTATGTCGCCAAAATTGCGGCCACTGGTGCCGATACCGTCATTACTTCAAACTGGGGAAGTGACCTCACGCTTTTACTCAAAGCTTCTAAAGACTTTGGTTTGAATGTGAACTACTTCACTCTCAACGCCAACAACCCTGGAACACCCACACAGTTGGGTTCTTGGGGAGAAAATAAAGTCGGTGTGATTTGGAACTGGAATACCAATGCCAACACACCTGAACTTGAGAAAATTCATGTTGCCTACAAAAAGAAATACAACGAAGATTTTATTTTTGCAGCGCATTGGAACACCATGAATATGCTTTTCCAAGCCATCAAATTGGCCAAGTCCACCGACCCCAAAAAAGTGGCATTCACTTTAGAGGGCATGTCTTACAAAAGCCCACTTGGCGACGTCAAAATGCGCAAAACCGACCATCAACTCGAAGCGCCTTTGTATTTGGGTATTTGGGCCAAGCAAGGCAGCAAAGGCGTCAAGCATGACTCTGAAAATACGGGCTATGGTTTTCGCACCGAAGCCGTATGGGACGCCTACATCAGTTCACAGCCCACATCTTGTCAAATGAAGCGACCCGCACCCTAGGAGAAAAAACACCATGAATGCACCCGCAGAAGTTTCCATGATGCATGACCGTCACCAAAATCTCGGTGATGGTATGTCGCCACCTCTACCCCAACCCCCCAAGTTCAGCAATGTGCAAGACGAGCGTGTTCACCGCAAACAAATGCTGGCAGCAGCTTTTCGTTTGTTCTCACGTTTTGGTTTTGATGAAGGGGTTGCTGGACACATCACCGCACGTGACCCAGAGTTCGCAGATACTTTTTGGGTTAACCCTTTTGGTGTGCATTTCAGTCAAATCAAAGTTTCCAATTTGATCCGTGTAGACCGCCGTGGCAATGTGGTGGAAGGGGTGTTGCCTGTGAACGAGGCGGCCTTTGCTATTCATTCGCGGATTCACCATGCCCGACCCGATGTGGTGGCTGCAGCGCATACCCATGCGCCGCACGGCCGCGCTTGGTCAACACTTGGCAAACCTTTGGACATTATTTCCCTCGACTCCTGTGCTTTTTACAACGACCATGTGGTCTATGACGATTTTGACGGCGTCGTTTTGGAGCTTGAAGAGGGGGTTCGTATTGCCAATGCCTTGGGTCAAAACAAGGGCGTAATTTTGCAAAACCATGGCCTCTTGACGGTGGGCGACTCTGTCGAAGCAGCTGCTTGGTGGTACATCGCCATGGAGCGTTGCTGCCAAGTTCAGTTGATGGCAGAAGCTGCCTCCCACGGCAAACCCCTGAAGATGGTCAGCAAGGCTGCAGCAGAACAAGCTTCTCCCATCGTGGGCTCCTCTTATGCGGGTTGGTTTCAGTTTCAACCTTTGTTGGCTCGCATTTCCAAGGATCAGCCCGATCTGTTTGATTGATATGGGGATGGCGTCCTAAGTTGATGCCATGGTGTCGCGTTTGGCTAAGTCTGGAAACAACTTCAGCCAAGCCAACGCCACCAACATGGTCCCCACGCCGCCCAGTACCACTGACCCGACAGGGCCCAGCAGCGCGGCAGTCGCACCTGACTCAAACTCACCCAATTCATTGGATGCCCCAATGAACACACCATTGACTGCTGCCACACGGCCGCGCATCTCGTCGGGTGTTTCTATTTGCATCAAGGTCAAACGTGTCACCACGCTGATGTTGTCAGCGGCTCCTGCAATGGCCAAAAACGCCATCGATAAACCTAAATGCGTCGAAAGCCCAAAACCAATATTGGCCAAACCAAAAACCGCAACTGCTGCCAGCAATTTATAGCCTATGGCTTTTTCGACGGGCCAGCGGGTGATGATCAAGGACATCAGCAAAGCGCCCATAGCCGGTGCTGCACGTAAATACCCCAACTCTTGGGGGCCGCCATGAAGTATGTCTTTGGCAAAAATTGGCAGTAAAGCGGTGGCTCCGCCTAACAGGACTGCAAATAAATCCAGAGAAATGGCGCCCAGCAAGACCTTTCTTTGCATGACAAAGCGCAAGCCCGCAAAAAGTGAATGCCATGATGCGGCCAACTGTGAGGGCAGATGTTTGTACCGTACTGACAAAGTTAAGGCACAAGCGCAGACAAACAAAACCGCACAGCAAATATAGACACTTGCCGCCCCTTGGGTGTAAATGGCGCCGCCCACCGCAGGGCCGCCGATGATAGCGATTTCTACGCCCGTAGAGCTCAGCGCAGTGGCGCGTTGAAGCAATTCTTTGGGTACAAGCAGGGGAGTGATGGCCTGTTGAGAGGGCATTTGAAAAGATCGGTTGATGCCTAGCACCAAGGCAATCGCAAAAATCAATTCACGACTTTCAATGTGATTGACCGTGGCCCATAAAAGCACCATGGCGATCATGCCCTGTAACAACATACAACTGGCAAAGATGCGCCCACGGTGAAGGCGGTCGATCAACTGCCCGGCTGGCAAGGCCATCAGCAGGGCAGGGATGAACTGAAACAAGCCCACCAAGCCTAAGTCCCAAGCGCTTCCAGTGATGTCATACATATGCCAAGCAATGCCTAGCATGAGCATTTGGTTTGCGGAAATACCCATCAAACGGGCCAGCCAAAAACGCATGAACGCCTTATGGCTGAACAGCGCGGAATAGTGAGATGAAAACATCAATAGGAGAAGTGGCTTCTAGGCCAATATTTCAAGCCATGCATTTCATTAAAGCATGAACTGCTAGTGCGGTATCTTCTGCACCAGTGATGGCTCTGACTACGGCTGCAGAGCCAACCCCACTTTGCATGACCTCTGGCAGTGAATGCAAATCGATGCCACCAATCGCCACCAAGGGCGTGTGTCGCATCAGTTGAACGTACTGCGTCAATCGCCCCAAGCCTTGTGGTGCAGTTTGCATTTTCTTAAGCGTTGTGGGAAATACCGCCCCCAAAGCCATGTAGCTTGGTCGCCAAGCATAAGCAGCCAGCATTTCGCTGTAGCCATGGGAGCTTAAACCCAAGCGCAAGCCAGACGAGCGCAGGGCTTGAAGAGGTGCTTGTTGCATGTCTTCTTGCCCCAAATGAACGCCATAAGCACCCGCGTCGATTGCCTGTTGCCAGTGGTCGTTGATGAACAACAAACTTGGGGTGCCCTCCACTGCTTTGACGGATTGGGCGATTTGTTGGCTGATGGCGCGGGGGTCATCGGATTTGAAGCGCAGTTGCACCGTTGGAATGCCCAGTTGCACCACTTTCTGAACCCATTGGGCATCTGGGACAACGGCATAGAGGCCCAATTTGTCGGGGCAGGCCGCAAAGCATGATGTTTGCACGGCCAATGACATGCCAAAGTCTGGCGCATGGCAAGGCCATAAAGACGCATCAAACGATTGCAAACGCAGGCTTTGTGCTTGCCAAGCATGGGCAATGCACTCGGCATCTTTGGCGATGAAGCCCAGACTGCGACTTCCCAGCCAAGCAGACTGGTACTCCGACGTATGGCCTGTTTCGAGTTCCGTCAGAAACGACTCACAGGGTTGTGGGTGTTCAATTTGCAATTGCGGATGCAGTGACGCTATCAATTTTGCGTCTTGAATGATGTTGTTCATGCGTGATGCCAAAAAGGGGTGCCCAAAGTGGGTGTGCTGGGCTGTGCCGATTCGTGCGCTTGCATAGCGCCCGACAAAAACGCAGATCTACCCGCCTTGACTGCGTTGGCAAAAGCCTCGGCCATATGAACTGGATCATTGGCTAAAGCAACAGCGGTGTTGAGCAAGACCGCGTCATAGCCCCATTCCATCACAGTACAGGCGTGTGAAGGCAAGCCCAAGCCTGCATCGACAATCAGGGGCACATTCAAGCGTTCGCGCAGCGTTCGCATGGCATAGGCATTCAAAGGACCTTTGCCCGTTCCAATCGGCGCTGCCCATGGCATCACGGCCTGACATCCCACATCCACCAATCGCTGGCAAAGAACCAAGTCTTCCGTGCAATAAGGCAATACCTTGAAGCCTTGTTTGATCAGCTTGTCTGCAGCCAATGGCAGATTCAAGGTGTCAGGTTGCAAGGTGTAGTCGTCGCCGATCAACTCCAGCTTGATCCAATCTGTCTCGAACACTTCGCGAGCCATTTGTGCGGTGGTGTAAACCTCATCAACAGAGTGGCAACCGGCGGTGTTGGGCAGCACAGGTATCTTCATGTTTTGAAGCAGTTTCCAAAACACTGGCGAGTCTTGGGCGTGGGCAGTCTCGCGCCGCAAAGAGGCAGTCAGCATGGCCGGTTGAGCCAATTGCACAGCCTTGGCCAAAATATCAGGCGAGGGATAGCGCGAAGTCCCCAAAAGCAATCTGCTTTTGAATGTTTCTCCGTAAAGCAACCACTCATCAGTTGATGTCAGCATGGCTTAGCCTCCGGTGATGGGAACAATGAGTTCAATTTTGTCGTTGTCATTCAGCAATGTTTGGTGGTACAGCGTTTTAGGTACAAATTGGGTGTTCACCGCTGCCGCAAAGGGCGGGGTGATTTGGGCAAATTCAATCGCCTCTTTCAAGGTAGATCCCTGTTGTAACTCACAGGGTTTTTGATTGATCCAAACCATCATGCCTGTATCTCCTGCATGACGCGAATACCTAAAGATTGAGCGAGTTCATGGTTTCCTGCCATCAGTCCCAAAGCGGCATCCAACAGGGCAGGCGCGATCAAAAACCCGTGGCGGTAAAGACCATTGATATGGATGTGGTGTTGACCACCCTCTAACCGAATCGCTGGAAGGTTATCAGCCAGTGTAGGTCGAACTTGGGCGCTGATTTCTAAAATACGGGCTTCAGCAAACCCTTTGTGAACGCTGTAGGCGGCGCTCAAGAGTTCAAGGCTGGAACGAACGCTTGCGGGAGACGTGTCATCACTTTCAATTTCAGTGGCCCCAATGACGAAAACACCATCTTGTTTGGGTGCAATGTAAAGGGGGTAGCGCGGATGGATCAGCCTTAATGGACGGCTCAACTGAACTTCAGGTGCGTGTACCCGCACAACCTCGCCTCTGACGCCGCGCAAATGGTTCCAGTCTGATCGAGCACCTACACCTCGGCAGTCGATGACCCAATCGGCTTGCGTGAATTGCGCTGGTGAAACTGCGCTTGAATAGTGCAGGCTAACCAATGGGTTGTTGAGTTGATGCATCAAGGCATCCAGCAATTGACGGTTGTCCAATTGGGCTTCACCAGGCAAAAACAGTCCTTGTTGAAATGATTCGGCCAATGAGGGCTCTAGTGCTTGCAACGCCTGTCGGTCCAAGGAAACCGGCGCTTCAAGTTCAGGCAGATGTTTGCGTGTTTCACCCAACTTGCTTGCAAACCTGTTGGCTTCAGGCAAGTCCTGCCTGTGCCATACCACCAAGGTTCCAATCTGTTGGAAATACACTTTTTTCTGAAGTCGAGCCAATAGGCTTGGCCACCGCGTGAGGCCATAGGCCCCCATCTTGACCACATTCAGTTCTGTGATCGCTGACTCTGCCAAAGGTGCCAGCATGGCAGCAGCAACCCAAGCAGCGGATCCTTGGACGGAGGCTGCCTGTGCTTCATGGACCTGCACTTCATGGCCTTGCTCACTCAATGCCCATGCCATCAAGCGACCCATCAAGCCAGCCCCTAAAACAACACAATGTTGAGAAGCCATCAAAGCCCTGCCTTTGAAAGACTGGCCACCTTGACCTGACGATAATCCCAACCATGAACACTGCTGCCCATGCCCATTACCCCCGTGTCTTGACCATCGCTGGATCTGATTCTGGCGGCGGCGCAGGCATACAAGCTGATTTGAAAACTTTTGCTGCGCTTGGTTGTTACGGCATGACCGCCATCACCGCTTTGACGGCGCAAAACACCATGGGTGTGCAAGCTATTCAATCGGTGCCTGCAGCTTTTTTGAAAGCACAGTTGCAATCTGTGTTGGACGATATTGGGGTGGACGCCGTCAAAATTGGCATGCTGCATTCTCCCGAGGTGGTGGAGGTCGTGGCGTGGGCGATTGACCACTATCAGCTTCAGCGGGTGGTGTTGGACCCAGTGATGGTTGCTACCAGCGGCGATAAATTGATTGCTGATGAAACTGTCGCTGTGTTGGTGCGTGAATTGTTTCCTCGGGTTCAACTCATCACGCCCAATTTGGATGAAGCTGCTTTGCTGTTGGGCAGACCCGTGCCGCACGAGGAGGCTTTGCGACAAGCCTGTGCAGATTTGCAGGCCATGGGCGCTGCATCGGTGTTGCTCAAGGGTGGTCATTTGCAAGGAGAGGATGTCGTTGACGTTCTTTTGTTGGCTGACGCTACCTCGCGTAGCTTGCGCAGCAAGCGCATCAGCAGCCGAAATGTGCATGGAACGGGTTGCACCTTGTCTTCTGCGATTGCCAGTCACTGGGCGCTTGGTCTGAATTTGACAGAGGCTGTGGTGCAGGCCAGAAGCTATATTTTGGCTGCTATTCAAGCTGGAGCCAGCGTGACCACTGGACAAGGCCACGGCCCTTTGAACCATGGCTTTGCCCCTGAGCTTATGCATGTGCTGCGTCATCCTTAGCTGGGTTTGCGCGGGTGAGCCAAGCCAAACTCAGGCTAACGGCCAAGCTGGGCAGAGCAGACCCCCACTGGGGCGAGAATTGCGCTGACAAATGGAACACTGCAATGCCAATCAGCCAAATCAATGCAGGCAAAAGGTAGATGCTGCGTGATGCGTTGGAAAGAGGAGCTTTTCCAGCACGACCCAAAATCACGCCGTACAGAGGAATAAAGACGGAGCTGAGCATCAGCAAAAACGGCTCTAGGCTGTGCATAGGCAACACAATGGCCAGCAAGGTGCATCCCACTGCGATCAGCAATCCCCATTTTTTGATACTCCAATGGCTGAGTAAGCTGTGGCTATTGAGAGAGGCCGAATACACATCGCCATAAGCGTTGTCCAACTCGTCAATCAAAATCAAGCCAAGGGCCAACAAGCCACCTTGGGCCAGTAACAAGGTGCTGACCAAGTTGATGTCTGGCGAAGAAACACTCACAACCAAAACACCAAGTGAGTAGCACCAAATATTGGCAAGCGCGTAACCCAGCCATGTGGCAGACATAGCGGTACGGCTGTTTTTGCCGTGACGCGCATAGTCTGCGACCAGGGGCAACCACGAGACTGGCATGGCGATGACTAAGTCTATGGCGGACAAAAAACCCATGCTGTTGTTTCCTTGCCGGTTCCAAAAAGCAGAAACATCTTGGGTTTGCAAAACACCCAGAAATTGCCAAGTCAACCACGCCAGTGAAATGACCACCAACGGCAAGCCAAACCTGCTGACAAAATTTCGTACCAAACCCAGCATGGAACTTGCCATCAGCAAAGTCAAAATACTGCCCCAAAAAACTGTCGCAATAACCAAATAGTTGCCGGACCAACCAAAGTGTTGCTCTCCCATGGCGAGGGTGCCGTCTCGCATGATGACCAATTCAAAAGATGTCCAACCTACCAATTGAATGACATTAAGAACAATAGGAAGTTTGGCAAAACCACTGCCGTAGACCTGGTGCATCAAACCCGCGCTCGACAGTCCTGTGTCGCATCCCAATTTGGCCACCCACGCCACTAAACCCGAGCCAAGCAGCGAGCCCAGAAAAATGGCCAACAAGGCATCTTGTGTGCCCATGGCTGGTACCAAATAGGCACCAATCTGTATGACCAAAAGGCCCACGCCAAGGCTGAACCACAAGGAAGCATGACTGAAACCGGTGAAGACGCGCTCGGACGCTGCCACTGGGACCAATACAGAGTTGGCAGAAGGGTGAGTGGACGCCATTTGTTTCTTTCAAAGAAATGGCAGTTCGGCGCGGTAGTTTGATGACCTTTTCCTAAAAAGGGATCAGTACTATGCCGTGCTTCCCTGCGCGAGGATTACCTCAATCAGGTTCAAAGGGACTTTCTCAGCTTTGGTCTTGGAAAAAGACCTCAGCACCCCTAGCGGCTTGTTTTTCAACAAGTAAGGAACATTATGCCCTTGGTGTTGTATTTCAATTTCAACAGCAGGCTAGTTTGTGGGTACTAAGTGGGTAAGTTCTGAAGGTTTATCTAATTAATCTGCTTAAAAGAGCTTTAACGGCAAGAACTTCCGACGAATTGCTTATGTAAATTGGACATTAACTTCTAAACTGCGATTTAACAAAATTTGTTTTCAATAAAGGTGATTTTATGGAAAAGTTCAAATATATTAGTTGTTCTTTGGGTGTCGCCATGCTTGTTTTGGCAGGATGTGCGACCCAACCCAGTGCAGAAGAAAAAAAGAAGCAGCAAGACGCTGAAGTTCAAAAAAAGATGGATGAAATGAACGCCACCTTGAATGAACAAAGCGAAAAACTCAAGGCGGTTGAGTCTTTGGTTGAAGCCAAGCCTTTGGTCGATCGTCGAGCTTTAGACAAACAAGATGAAGTAGCACGTGAATTAGAAGCACAAAAAACGGTGCAGACCACCATCAGCAAAGTCCCCCCGTGGTTTTTCAATAACGAGTCTTCGCCTGATTATGTTTACGCCAATGCCACAGAAACTTCCTCTGATCTGCAACTCTCGATTGACATGTCCATGTTGTCTGGCAAGCGTCAACTTGCACAGATCTTGGGTGAAATGATCTCCTCCCGCATGACAGACTTTGCGGCACAAAGCGGTGGTCTTGAAGACGGCGCGGTGAGTAAAGAAGTCGAGCGAGTGACTAAAAGTGTGGTGGCAGATGTTCAGTTGGGCGGTTACCAAAGAGAAAAAATTGAAGTTTTGCCTAATGGAAAAACTTTCCGCACCTATGTTCGCCTGAGTTATTCCACATCGGATTTGAAGCGCATCATGATGAAAGAAATTCAAAAGAACGAGATACTCAACACAAAGATTCGCCGAACCAAGGCCTTTGAAGAATTAGAAAAAGAGATTGAGTTATCCAGAGAATCAAAAACCAAAAATCGCTCACGCCAAGACGCAGAATAATTTGCGTGAAGGGGTGGCCTATCCTCAAGGGTGACATATGAAGTTGGCAGCGTTAGCAGTGTCTTTGCTGGTGGCGGTTATTGCTACGGTGGGATCGTTGCTGTCGCAAACATCACGATCCTCCGTCGCCTCAGACCTCTTGGTTCTTGAACTCAGTCAAAAAATTCAAGACCAAGATGCCAAGCTAACTAAAACCGAAGAGGCATTGCGCCAACTCAACAGCGATTCTTCTGTGCATGCGTCAAAGGCCGCGGACCGCACTCGCCAACTTTCGCGGGTTGCTAATTTGCAGACCAAAATGCAGCAAGTTGACAGAGAAGACTATCGCCTCGGCTTGCTTCATGATCAATTGGTAAAAGAGCAAGAGCGTCTTGATGCTTGGCAAAAGCAATCAGATTTGTCTAAGCACCGGTTGGACCAAGATGAAAAGGTCTTGGGTCTGGAGGTCATGGCCAAGGTGGTAGACGATAGGCACCTCACCAAGACCCATGCGCCTCAGTTAGTGGCCGTCGTTGCACCCAATGTCAACAAATTGGCTGTGGATTTACACGGTGAAACGCCTTTCGAGTTTCCTCAGCCTGCAGTCCATGTACCGCCAGATTACTCATCGTTGCAAGTCAGACACACGCAGCTTCAATCCGAGCGCAAACAATGGGTTTTGGACAAACAGGCCTTGGTGCAAGCCAAGTCGCAGCTTAAGAGTCAGTTATCCAGATACAACAACGAGTTCCGCCAGGCAACCAGGAGCCGAGAAAAACTCGAAGCTGAAGTCCGAGTACTGAAAAACCAAGGCATGACTTTGAGAGCAAAGTCATGAACCGATTTCGTTGCTGGTGGCTTGCAAGCTTGGTCTTTGTCTTTTCTTCGTTGGCGTCTGCACAGGAGACTTTGCCTACTTGCAAGGGAGCGGACGCCAGTCGTTGGCACAGCTGCCGTGGCATTTTGGATGACACGGATTTTTCGTATGCAGGTGACTTTCGAAACGGCAAGTTTGAAGGCAGAGGTATTCTTGAATTTACAGGCGAAAAATACCAAGGCGACTACTACCAAGGCGAATTCAAATTAGGCTTGAAGCACGGGTTTGGTATTTATTTTTTCTCCAACGGCGAAAAATATTCAGGCCATTACGTGAATGGTATGCGTCACGGCTTTGGCACCTACACCTTTAGCAATGGCCGAGCACCGCTTTCGGGTTTATGGACCAGCAATCAGTGGACAGGAAAAGCCCCCGTTAGCGAAGAACGGGCAGAGCAAAAAAAAAACAGTAAGCCAATAGTAGTTGAGCCAAAGGCTTCTGAAATAAAGTCTCGTGGCAACACCATGACCGCCCCTGACATGGTGGTGTTGATCATTGGCATAGAGTCTTACCAAAGTTTGAACAAGGCGCTTTATGCCGCCAATGATGCCAATTTATTTCATGACTTGATGCGAGACGGCATGGGTGTTCCATCAGAGAACATCAAGATCTTAAGCAATAACAAAGCCACACGCAGTGAAATTTTGTCTGCACTGAAGTTTTGGTTGCCTGCACAGGTCAAGGCGGGCAAGACCCATGTGTATATTTTGTTCAGCGGGCATGGTTTGACTTCTGACGAGGACGCCCAAAAATACTGGTTACCCTTTGATGTCAACAAAGAATTGTTGGCAGAAACTGCGGTCAGCGAAAAATGGGCACTGGCAGAGTTGCAAAAATTACAAGCTAAATCCATCACGATTTTTCTAGACAGTTGCTACAGCGGATTGGCCAGAAAAGGGGAGTCACTCGACCCCCAAACCCGTGGAATAAAGTTCAAATCGGCTGTGGCCCATATGCCGACCAACTTCACCATGATCAGTGCCTCTGCTGCCAATCAAACTGCGTTGGCTTCTGACGACTTTAAGCAAGGCATCTTCAGCTATTTCTTGACCAGGGGTCTTGCAGGTCAGGCAGATTCAGATAGCAACCAACGCGTTACCTATGGCGAATTGATTGATTACCTATCGCAAAAAGTTGACAAAAAAGCATTGTCTATGAACCGGCGCCAGCAACCGCAGTTGCTGGGGGATAGACAAAGGGACGTCTTCCCATGATGCTGGCTTGCACCTCACGCTTAGCTCGGTTTGCTGGGCTTGCATGCCTGTTTTTTGCAATGTCGCAAGGCGGGGTTCATGCGGTGGTGTTAGACACCCAAGGCGAATACCATTTTGGTCCTGAAACTTCACGCAATCAAGCTTGTCACTTGGCTGCCGAGCGAGCCAAATTCAATGCTTTGAGTTTGGTCGTGGGTGAGCAAATCAGCTCGGAAGAAAAACTCACCTGCCAACAAAGCACGGGGCGTGACACCACAGCCTCGTGCGAGATGAACAAAAACACCTGGGTCTTTTTGGATGGCAATATCCGTACCTCTGAAAAAATATCTGAGAGCGTGAAGGTGCTAGATGGGGCCAGTGTTTGCAAAGTGACCCTGGTGGTGGACATTGCCAACCCCAAGGCCAAGACCAACGCTTATTTTGATGTCAAGGTCACACTCAATAAGAAAAATTACCGCGAGGGTGAAGCGATGCAGATTGAATTGCAGCCCAGTGCGCCTATGTTTGTCAGTATTTTTGCGTGGTATCCCCATTTGGACGGGGAAAACATGGTTCAAATATTTCCCAATAATTTTGATACCAACAACCACATATCAGAATTCACCCGCGTCCCTAGCCACAAGGCCAAGCAGTCGTATGCCTTAGAGTCTTTTTGGCAGCCGTCCTACCCCAATAGCAAGGAAGTGGTTGATGAATGGTTGATTGTGGTGGGAACACTCAAGCCTATTGCTTGGCAATCAAATTACAACCTGAAGGGTTTCAAAGAAAAGCTGGCTGAAATCCCCATGAACGAGCGTCGGGTGGTACGAAAAAACTATTTTCAGCTCCGCTAGGCTGAGGGGTCTGTCACACCTAAGAGCTTGTGTAGGCGTGGCGAGGCGGTGGTGTATTCGAGTGCAATTTTTTGCCCTGGGTAAACCAACTCGGCCACACCATATGCAGCCAGCGTAGCCTCATGGAAGCCACTGACGATGAGCTTGCGTTTGCCAGGGTAGGTGTTGACGTCCCCCACTGCAAAAATACCCGTCATACTGGTGGCAAAGTTCTCCGTGTTGACCTTGATTTGTTTTTTCTGCATGTCCAAGCCCCAGTCGGAAACAGGGCCCAACTGAGGGGATAAACCTTGCAAAACCCACAACTGGTCAAAGGCAATTTGTTCTGTGTGTTCATTGGCGCTTGCCAATGACAGATGGGACTGCGTCAGACTTTGAATTTGTCCCACTTTGAATTGAATTTGACCTTCTTGAACAGCTTGGTTAAAGGTCGCCAGCAAATGCTCTTCGACCTCGAGTTTGTCTCTGCGGTACACCAAGGTCAGGCTAGCAGCTTGTTGGTCCAAACCAGCCAAGGCCGCTTGCACCGCCTCTTCGCCGCCGCCATAGATGACAATGTTTTGATGGGCCACGCTTTCAGTGGGCGCATAAAAAACCTGTTTGTCTTCCCATGGCGCCAAGTCAAGATGGGCCAATTTTCGTGGGGTAAAGGCGCCCACACCTGCTGCAATCACCATGGTTTTGCAAAGAAAGGCTTGACCGCCGGAGCGCACAGCCAGCCAACGCGCATCTGCTTGCTGCTCAATGGATGTGATTTGCTGTCCTAGGTGAAATTGCGCTTTGAAGGGAGCCGCTTGAGCCAACAACGCGTCCACCAGCTCTCGCCCTGTGCTGCGAACCGTGCCAGGGATGTCGTAAATGGGTTTGTCTGCATACAAAGCCATGCACTGTCCACCTTTGAAGGGAAGTACATCCACAACATGGCAGCTAATTTCAAGCAGGCCCAATTCGAAAATGAGAAAAAGTGCTGCCGGTCCAGCGCCTATGACCAAGCAGTCGGTTTCAATAGGGGCAGTATTCAAGGCGGGAGGCATAGACAAAGTGCCGACACCTTGCCAGATCAACGTTGCAATTCTGACAACTTGTCGGTCTTGTCTTTCCAGTCATCCGCATCAGCCATAGGGGTTTTGCGTTTGGTGATACTGGGCCAGCCACTGCGGGCCAGTTCGACATTGAGCTTGATCATGTGCATTTGGTCTGCCGGCACGTCTTCTTCTGCATAAATCGCGTTAACGGGGCATTCGGGAATACACACCGCGCAATCGATGCATTCATCGGGATCGATGGTTAAAAAATTGGGACCTTCGCGAAAACAGTCAACGGGACAAACATCGACGCAATCTGTGTATTTGCAGCGGATACAGGCTTCGGTAACTACGTGTGTCATGATGAGAAATCGAGAAGGGCTAAAGGGAAGATGAGTGGCATTTTAGGGTAAAGACTGGCTCAGCCTTGAACCATGATGGCGGCAGATGTTTTATGGCTTGCCGTGTCAACCAAGACCATGGAGCCCAGCGTGCGGGAACGACCATACGGCAAGGTCAGTAAGGGCTGCTGGAAACTCAGTTGAACACGGCCTATGGCGTTGGCTGGCAGCTCGCTGGCAGGCAGACTTTCCAAGCTGTGGATGTCGAGCCGGTCGGTAATGCTTGCCACTTTGGCTTTGACCCATTGGTGACCATGCAGCGCCCAGTACACGCGGCCCGCCACCAAGGGCTCGTCATCCAACCAAGCAACGGTGACATCGAGTTGTTTGCTGGGCTGCAAACTGCTGTGGCCTGAAACCAACCAGTCGCCGCGGGACAAGTCCACTTCCCGATCGAGCACAATGCCTGCGCTGTGTCCTGCACTAACGGACGTGGGCAGGCGTACCGCCGTCAACACTTCTTTCACAATGGCTTGCTGTCCGCTGGGGAAGACGCGAACCGCGTCACCCACTTGCGCGACGCCCGTGGCCACACGTCCCCAATAAACACGGCGTCCTTGGCTGGTGGTGGCACTGTCGTGGAACTTCTCGACCCACTGCACTGCAAAGGTCAGCTCTGCCTCTTCATCGCTCGGGGAGACTGGGACGTTTTCCAAGAGACTAAGTAGGCTGGGGCCGCTGTAGCCACACCAATCGGGCAGGGTGCTGACCACATTCCAGCCTTTGAGCGCCGACATGGGCACCATGGCGTGGATATCGATAGCCGCTTCGTCGGCAAAACGCTGCAAGGCTTGCGCGATATGCATAAAGGCTATTTCAGGCTTGTCAACCGCGTCAAGTTTATTGATGGCAAAAATGATGGTCGGCACCCGCAATAACTTGAGCAACAGGCTGTGCCTGCGTGTTTGGGGCAGCAGGGCCAAATCGGCAGACTGCCAATCTACTTTGGTGGCGTCCACCAGCACCACAGCCGCATCAGCGCTGGAGGCGGCTGTGACCATGTTGCGGGTGTATTGCTCGTGGCCTGGGGCATCACCAATGATGAACTTGCGCTGCTCGGTGCTGAAATAGCGGTAGGCCACATCGATGGTGATGCCTTGTTCGCGTTCAGCCGACAAGCCGTCAGTGAGCAGGGCCAGATCAGTTTCACCTTGGCGTTGCACACCGGCCAAGTGGTCTTGCAAGACCGCTTTGGTGTCAACCAGCAAGCGACCAATCAAGGTGGATTTGCCGTCATCCACCGAGCCACAGGTGATGAATTTCAGGGCGGGGCGGGTAGCGGTAGTCAACATCAGAAGTAACCTTCCTTTTTGCGTTTTTCCATGGAGGCGTCTGAGGTTTGGTCGTCCATGCGGGTGGCACCGCGCTCGCTGATGTCAGCTGCCAGCGTTTCAATGACGATCTCTTCAGGTGTGGCCGCCGTGCTTTCCACGGGGCAGGTGCAAGTGATATCACCCACGGTGCGAAAACGCACTTGGCGCTGCACCACTTCTTCGCCAGCACGAGGAGGCGTCAGTTCGGTGACGGGAACCAACAGGCCTTTGCGGTCCACCACCTCACGCGAGTGTGAGTAATAGATAGAGGGCAAGGCAATGGACTCACGGGCAATGTATTGCCAAACATCAAGCTCGGTCCAGTTGCTGATGGGGAAGACGCGGAAATGCTCGCCCGGCTGCAGCTTGGTATTGAAGAGGTTCCAAAGCTCAGGGCGCTGCGATTTAGGCTGCCATTGGCCAAAGCTGTCGCGGTGGCTGAAGATGCGCTCTTTGGCGCGGGCTTTCTCTTCATCGCGCCGAGCGCCTCCCATCAAAGCATCGAAGCGAAATTCTTCAATCGCTTCTAGCAAAGTGACAGATTGGTGAGCATTGCGAGGCTCGTCAGTGCGAGACAGGCGAACCGTACCACGCTTCATCGAGTCCTCCACGCTTCGCACAATGAGTTCGGCACCCAGTTCTTTGGCGCGGCTGTCGCGGAAATCGGTGACCTCGCTGTAGTTGTGACCGGTGTCAATCATTAGCAGCGGGTAGGGAATGCGTCCAATGCCAAACGCTTTTTCAGCGCACTTGAGCATGACCAGCGAGTCTTTGCCGCCTGAGAAAAGCAAAGTTGGACGTTCAAAAGCAGCAGCCACTTCGCGCAGAATGAAGATGGTTTCCTCTTCCAACGCGTCTAAATGCGCATTGCTGAGGGTGTGGCGTTCGTTGTTGTTTCTGGCGTTCATATTGATGCTTTCACGTGCAAACCACATTCTTTGGCAGTCTCATCTTCCCACCACCAGCGACCAGCGCGGAAGTCCTCGCCCAAGCTGATGGCGCGGCTGCAAGGGGCGCAACCGATGCTGGGGAAAAACTGGTCGTGCAAGGGGTTGTAGTCGACGTTGCTCAATGCGATGTAGTGCCACACGTCGCCCCAAGTCCAGTCCACCAGTGGGTTGAGCTTGGTAATGGCCGCGCCGTTGCTGACATCAGCTTCTTGCGCTGACACCTCGGCGCGGGCTTGCGACTGTTCACGGCGCAATCCGGTGATCCACGCCTTTTGCCCTTGCAAAGCGCGGCCCAAAGGTTCGAGCTTTCGAATGCCACAGCAGGCTTTGCGGTTGGCCATGCTCTCGAAAATAGCCTGTTGACCTGGGTGTTTCACAAAGGCGATGACCGCCTCATGCTGAGGTTTGTAAATCTGAATTGGGGCGCGAGAATTTGCTTGCAAACGCTCGAGCAAAGCCAAAGTGTCGCTGTGCAAAGCCCCTGTTTCCAGCACAAACACGGGAATATCCAGCGCCAATTGGTTGATGATGTGGGTGATGACCACATCTTCAGCACCTAGGCTAGAGGCTTGCTTCAAGGGTTGGAACTCGGCAGCAGCAGCCTTTAACTGCACTTGTGTGGCGGCCAGTTTGTCAGCGAAGTTGTTGCTGGGTTTGGCATGCAGTGAAGTGGCTTTGGTGTGCGGTTTCATCGGGCAAACAAAGGTTGAGATTGCGTCACGTCGCCTTGGTAGAAAGCGCTGAAATGAGCCAGCAACTGTCGCCCTTTGGCAAAGTCTTGGTCGGCTCGCAGCACAGCGCTTGAAAAGCCGCAACGCTGCATCTGGCTGAGTTGGTCCACCAGCACGTCGCCGATGGCGCGAATCTCGCCTGTAAAACCGCAGCGGCGGCGCAGCATCAGCGCTTGGCTGAAGGCACGACCATCACTGAAAGAGGGGAAGTTCAATTCAATGGTTTGAATGCCAGCAAGATTTTGTGCCAACGGGTCTGCATCGTTGGGCAGTTGCAAATCTGCAGTGCCGAATGCATCAGTGTGCGAGAGTAATTTCATGACAGTCTTTCAGGCCGCAGGGCTTAAGGCCTCATCGTCTGAGGGGTGACGAGCCGCATTGGCAGCAGTTTTGAAAGGCTCAAAGCCCACGCGCTGCAAAGCGTCTATAAAGGTTTCGCCATGCTGGCGTTGTTCGGTGTAGACCTGCAAAACTGCGTCGATCACGTCCACCACCTCGGCAGACGAGAACGAGGGACCCACCACCTTGCCTGCTTTGGGCTCACCGCTCAAGGCCGAACCATCTGAGCCTGCCAAGGTGACTTGGTACCACTCCTTGCCATCCTTGTCCACGCCCAAAATACCAATATGGCCGCTGTGGTGGTGACCGCAAGAGTTGATGCATCCGCTGATGTGCAGGTCAATTTCTCCTAAATCAAACAACTCATCCATGTCTTGGTAGCGCTCGGTGATAGCCGCAGCGATGGGCAGCGATCGCGCATTGGCCAAATCGCAATAGTCGCCACCTGGGCAGGCAATCATGTCGGTCAGCATGCGGATATTCGGTTTGGCCAAGCCCAAGGCCTTGGCTTCTTTGTAAAGGGCAGGCAGTTGCTCAGCGGCCACCCACGGCAGCACCAAGTTTTGGTCATGGCTGACACGGGTTTCGCCAGCTGAGAATTTGTCGGCCAGATCGGCGGAGGCGTCCAGTTGATCAGCGGTGGCGTCACCTGGGGCTTGACCCAAACGCTTGTAGGACAAGGTGACCACACGCAAATGCGGGTCGCGGTGGGGCGCCACGTTTTGCTGCAACCAACGTGCGAAGTTGCTGTCTTCATCGGCGGTTCTGGCAAGCAAGTCATGAACAGCTTCAGCTGATAAAGAGAATTTGCCAAGCAAGGCGGGCGGTACAAAACTGGCGCTCACGCGGTCCAACTCGGCTTGGGTGATGGTGTGAGGTGCGCCGTCTTGTTCAAGAATGCGCTGGTACTCGGCTTCAACTTGATCGACAAAGGCCTGACCCTCGGCTTTGACCAAAATTTTGATCCGCGCTTTGTATTTGTTGTCGCGACGGCCAAAGCGGTTGTAGGCTCGAACCACGGCTTCCAAATAGTTGAGGATTTGGTCCCAAGGTAAAAACTCTCGAATGACGCTGCCAATGATGGGGGTGCGCCCCATACCGCCACCCACCATGACACGAAAACCCACTTGGCCTTCGGTGTTGCGCAGCACATTCAAGCCCACATCGTGCCAAGCGGTGGCGGCTCGGTCTTCGCTGGCGCCACTGATGGCGATTTTGAATTTGCGTGGCAGGAAGGCGAACTCGGGGTGCAAGGTGCTCCACTGGCGCATGATTTCTGCATAGGGGCGGGGGTCGACAATTTCATCCACCGCCACACCAGCACGTTCATCGGAGGTGATGTTGCGTATGCAGTTGCCGCTGGTTTGTATGCCGTGCATGTTCACACTTGCCAACAGGTCCATCACGTCAGCGCTTTTCTCCAGCGGGATCCAGTTGTATTGCAGGTTTTGGCGGGTGGTGAAGTGAGCGTAGCCGTAACTCAAAGGGGGCGCTGCAATGCCGCCGATGGCATGTTGTTTGGTTTGTGCTTCTTGAAATAATTCGTCGCTGGGGCGGTCAAATTCACGGGCGATACGCGCCAACACCCGCAGTTGGGCGCTGCTCAGTTCACCATAAGGTACCGCCACGCGTAGCATGGGCGCATAGCGTTGCACATACCAACCGTTTTGCAGGCGCAAGGGCTTGAACTCGTCTTCACTGAGTTGACCGTTCAAGCGGCGGTTGAGTTGATCGCGAAATTGTGCAGCGCGTTCTTTGATGAAACGGCGGTCGAAGTCGGTGTATTGGTACATAAGCTATTTAAATGAAAACCAGTTTGCTGCCAGCCCAAGCCAGCAACACAGAAAGAGCCGAGCGAATGAAGCGCTCAGGAACGCGGGTGACCCAATGCGAGCCCAACCAAATACCAGGCAAAGAGCCGCACAACAACAAAACCAACAAAGACCAATCCACAGTACCTAATGATGCATGGCCCAAGCCTGCCACCAAGGTGAGGGGCACGGCGTAGGCAATGTCAGCCGCCACAATGCGGTACAGCGGCAGCTGGGGGTATAGCAGCATCAAGACGGTGACGCCAATCGCACCTGCGCCCACCGAGGTGAGGGTGACCAAAACGCCAATCACAGCCCCAAAAAAGACCGGTAAAAGAGGGTGTTTGGTTTGATCGGCGGGTAGTTCTAGCGCCGCTTCATCGCTGACTTCAACACGGCGAGGACCGCGAATGGCTTTGTACAAAGTGGCGGCGGCGGTCAGTATCAAGGCAATGCCCAAAGTGAAAGTGATGGCTTTTTGCACCACGGGGTTGGAGGTGCCCAAGTCGTGCAACACCCACAGCGTGAGCAAAGCAGCAGGCACGCTGCCCAAGCTCAGGCTGAACACTACCCGCCAAGGGATGATGCGCTGACGAGCAAAGTTCACCATGCCACCAGCTTTGGTCGCAGCAGCAAACAGCAAATCCGTCCCAACGGCTAACGCAGGCTTGATGCCAAAGCCGAAAATCAGCAGAGGTGTCATGAGCGAGCCGCCCCCCACGCCGGTCAGGCCCACAATAAAGCCCACCACAAAGCCCGCCACAATAAATGCAAAATTTTCCATAAGGCTGAGACTGTACGATTTGGATATATAAAACCCAACTATTTTTTAGTTTTAGCTATATGCAATTTAGCTATAACTGATCAATTTTGCTGGATATTCAATATTTAGCGCTATCTATCTATTTGTACCGCAAGTTGCTCTGCACACGCCATCGCCAAGGTCAAACCTCTGGACCCTAAAGCAGTCAGCACATACCAAGCAGGCAGTTTGACGGGGTCTAAGGCTCGGGCGATAGGCATTCGGGTGACCGATGTACAGCGAACCCCAGACCAGCCGCTCACGCTGTCTGGGGTTTGCCATTGGGTCTGAAGCGCTTGGGCGGCTTGGGGTAGCAGCTGCTGCAATTTATGGAAGTTCTCTGCATGGTCTTGCTTGGTAACTTCGGCGAGCATTTGCCCTCGGTGAAACGTGGCACCGCTGTACCAAGCCAAGCCCTGTGGGGTGGGTACATGGCTGACAAAGCCGCCAAACCCGTTCACTGCAAAAGGAGGGAATGCTGTGGCAGTGTCGGCGGCGTGATAGCCCCAGCTGATTTGACCCGCAACAGGCACCAAAGGCAGTGCAGGCGCATGGGGAAGGTCTGCCAAAAAATCGCTGGTTTGTGCGCCCAAGGCCAGCACCACAGCGGGGTAGCCCAAGGTTTGAATCTCTGCAGTCTTCAGAGATTGCCCGCCCTGAAAGT
>Ga0209550_10001513_pt1 | contig 22244 bp, 13 predicted proteins | sample LauGreSuBDMM15SN_2_FD_187567 | JGI IMG/M metagenome (GOLD analysis project Ga0209550, IMG submission 187567) | Freshwater lake microbial communities from Lake Michigan, USA - Su13.BD.MM15.SN (SPAdes) (version 5) | ecosystem: Environmental > Aquatic > Freshwater > Lake | place: Lake Michigan... | reverse complement strand
CGCTGGGACGGAGCGTCTCGAGGGGATCGGATACAAAAGTTTCTCGCCGACGGATCCAGCAGTTGTAGCTGGGCGTGGACGGCACGATGCAGAACGATTCAAGATACTGGACAAGGTGAAAGCGGACACAAGGATTCGGATTTTCCAAGAAACCGCGATTCTACATATGTACACATTAATGTTATCAATACTATTCCCAAAGCGGATATGATAACCTTCTTGTTGTTATCACACGCCTAGCCCCGTCGAGACTTCCGCCCGTACCTTGTACGCCGGCACTCGGTGTCGGGTGTGCACCGATACACATTCTCGATACACATTCACACCTTGAATTCACACCATGTGGCGGTATGGAAGGGCGACATGCCCATGGTGAGCTTGAAGCTCATGGCGGGTGGGGCGAGAAGTATGGTTGTTGTGTCCTGCCTGACGGCCGCAGCCGCGCGATGGTGGGGGAGAGGCGGGGAGAGCGCCCCGCCCGTGGTCTAAGTAAAAAGAGACCCGGCCACCGTGTTTTTGAACCGTCACTTGGGGGAGTGCGAGTCTCTCTTCCTCCCCTAGCTCGAAGGCCTTTTCGTTTCCCCACGAGATGCCGCGAGCTGCGCCCCTTGATGAGGGATGTAATTGCGCTTGCCACCTTCTCGCACCCTCAGTCATGGTTGTACCAGTACCTCCAGTGTTGGGCACCCGTGTGGTGTCGAAGCGTCGATGCTGTTTGCCGCCGTCTTAAGCCTGCTCCTGCATCCGACCGGCTCGCTGCTGCTACGCCCAACCGCAGCCCCTGCAGCTCTGCGGACTCGCTGTGCCGTGCCCGTCGCGATCGATTTCGCCGCCGACAGCGTGGCCAGCCCGCTACCCTGCGCCCCCGAAAAGTGCGAGACGGCGTGCGACAAGGACGCGCCACCGCGCATGGCGAGAGTGCCGAAGGCGATCACGTCGCAGCCGGTGGCGAGATCGCCCGATGCTGCACCTGCAATCGAGCGCGTTGCGGGTCCACGCACGGCGTCTTTGCCGCCGCCCGATGACCTCGCGGATGAGGTGATGCTGCGGATCGTGATGCAGGAGATGACGGACACGGAGGTGAACGCGCTCGCTTGGAAGTACTTGGGCTACCATTTCCAGGAGGCGACCGGCACGTGGGACACAAGCGCCGTCTTCCCGAACTGGCGGCAAAAGTTCCCACAGCCACCCGACCTCGTCGGCGTCACGAGAAAGTACGAGCGCGAGATCGACGAGCCGGTGCTTCGCGCGGTGCAGTCGCTGCAGCAGTCGGTCGCCAAGGAGCACAAGAACAACCTGCGCGCCTTCCTCAAGCCGCTCGGCTGGAATGGGTACAAGATGGACGGGCTCACGCCCAATATGACGCGCCGCGCCCAGGTTGCCAACTGGCTGCTCTACTACCGCGAGGCGCTGCACGGCGTGCCCGTGGAGGAGCTGCGCCGCAGGCGCGAGGTGCGAGCAGCGGAGGAGGCGGCACGGAAGGCCGCTGGCGAGGTGATGGCCCCGACAGGCACTGCGGCGCAGAGTGTCATTTGAGGGAAAGGATCGCATGTTCGATGTTGACCATGAGAGCATGATGCAAGAGCATGAGTGGCTGGTGAAAGCATGTAGCCCACGCTTCCCAACATCACCGTGAGAGCCCCGGCCCTCCCAGAGTGTGTACCACTGATGGGGTAATACGATCTGCATTGAGTTTCTAACTTTTTTATGAAAGTACCGGTCGAGTTCCGGGCAATGGCGTGGACGTGCTTGCAGACTCTGAAAGGTGCAGCCAGACTGCAACTAAGCAGAACGTGAGCGCGAGCGCGCAGCCGCTGTGCGTATGTCGTCACCGACACGGGCGCGAGGCAACTCGCAGTTGGGCGCCATTCTGCGCAAGAACCTGTTGCTCAAGCGCCGTGCGCCGAAAACGACGTGCGCTGAGGTCCTATCGCCGCCCCTCTTCCTATCCATCTTGGTGCTCGGCTACTTCCTCTCGGAGACCGAGGTATACGGCGTGGGTATCTATGCTTCGACAGAGGTCAACGTGGCCAGTCTCATCTCCACGCTCGGCCCACTCGTCAGCGGAAGTGCGCGGGTCGCCGTGCCCACGGTGGCAGGGGTGGCTGGCACCCAAAGCGAATGTGAGGTGACGAGCTTAAACACCAACCTGACACAGTGCGGGATCGAAAATACCGAGAACGTTGACCTGTTTGGCCTGCGCGGCTCGCTTACGTCCATCATAAACGGGCCGCTGCCCGTGCTCAACATTGACACATTCCTCTCAATAGGGCTTAGCGTGCGCAACGCGCTCGGCTCGAAGAACCTAAAGCGCCTCAACGAAGCTGAGGAGTACTTGCAGCTCTTTGGCAACATTCTCACTCCGGGGAACATCCACATCTCGCCCGATACCAACCGCACACGCGACTTTGTCGCACGATCGCGCGCGGCTCACCCGACACTGAACTCGATCGACATGATCCTCCATCCCGATGAGCGGACGGCACTGCAAACTATTTCCGAGGGCACGTCAGGGCAGCGCACGTGGGCGCTGCTCGCGTTCCTCGAGCTCGACCCAGCCAACCTGAGCGTCTCCATCCGGCTCAACTACACCACCGTACCAAATACGAACCGTCTCAACAACTGGGTCGCCCGAGGGCTCGACACCGACTATCAGCAGTACATTACTTCGGGCTTCCTGACGCTGCAAGCGCTCGTGGACGAGTACGCCTTCGATGTGGCAGCGCGGGAGGGCTACGCGATTCCCTACGCGCCGCCCACCTCGTACGCCTTCGCCGCGCCCATGCCTACCGCCGCGTACAGCCAGAACGAATTCTACCTCGCGGTGAGCTTCATGCTCTCTCTGGTGCTGACCATGTGCCAGCTCTTCCCCGTGGCGCTGCTCACGAAGGCAGTCGTGGTCGAGAAGGAGCAGCGGCTCAAGCAGACGATGCGCATCATGGGGCTGCGCGACCCGATCTTGTACGCCTCATGGTGGATCACCGCCTTTTCTCAGTTCTTGATCATCGCCCTCCTGTCGACATTCGTCATCAAGCTTTTCGTCGTTAAGACGTCCTTCATGATCGTCTTCGTCTTCGTCGGCTTCTTCTGCCTGGGCGCGATCTCGTTCGCCTTCCTGCTCTCCGTATTCTTCTCGAATGCCGTCCTCTCAGCCGTCGTCGGCCCGATCGCCTTCTTCGGCTGCCTCCTCCCCCGCTACCTGTTCTTCGGCTCCAACCGTTACGAGCGCACAACTGCGAAGTTATGGGCCTCACTCTCGCTGCCGACGGCCTTCGCCTTTGGCGCGGACATCCTCGCCGAGTACGAGCTGGCCGAGATCGGCATCAATCGCAGCAACTGGGCGCAGGATGACTACAGCTTCCTAACCTCGCTCGGTATGATGCTCGTCGACACATTCCTCTACATGGTGCTCGGCTTATACCTTGAACGCGTGCTGCCCTCGCGCTACGGCACTCGCGAGCACCCGCTCTTCTTCGTGCGCCCGTCGTGGTGGGCGTGCGCCACGCCCGGCCCGTCGCGGCTGCGCGCGCCACTGCCGACCTCCCCCGCCTTCGAGCCGCCATCTGAAGCTCTCCGCAACTCGGACTCGATTGAGATCGTCGGGCTGGGCAAGGTGTATGGGGATTGGACCTCACTCAAAAAGGTCGCCGTCTCGGGACTCGACCTCTCGTTCTACTCGGGCCAAATCACGTGCTTGCTCGGCCACAACGGCGCGGGCAAGACCACCACCCTCTCAGTGCTCACCGGGCTGTACCCGCCCACCACGGGGGACTGCTACGTCTTCGGCTACTCGATCACGCGAGCGCGCGCCGTTGTGTACAACATGCTGGGCATCTGCCCCCAGCACGACGTGCTCTGGCCTGTTCTGACGGTGCAAGAGCACCTCGAGCTGTATGCGACCCTCAAGGGAGTGCCCTCGAAGCACGCACGCGTCGCCGCACGTGCGATGGCTGCCGAGGTGGGTATCCCTGAGAAGGCACATGTGCGCGCGCATGCCCTGAGCGGCGGGATGAAGCGAAAGCTCTCTGTTGGCTGTGCACTCATCGGCGGCTCGAAGGCAGTGCTGCTCGATGAGCCTTCGTCAGGCATGGATCCCTCCTCGCGCCGTTCAATGTGGGAGTTGCTCAAGCGCTCCAAGCCCGGGCGAGTGCTCGTGCTCACTACCCATTACATGGACGAGGCGGACCTTCTCGCTGATCGTATTGCCGTCATGAACCTGGGCAAGCTGCAGTGCTGTGGCTCGTCGCTCTTTCTCAAGTCGCGCTTTGGCCTTGGGTACACCCTCTCGATGGTGGTCGCCGATGGCAAGGCGTCCGACGCGATCACGCGAGCCGTGCACGCGACGCTCCGCCGGCACGTGCCCGAGGCGCAAGTGCTCTCGGCCGCGGGCGACGAGCTCTCGTTCCGTCTGCCCTTTTCGGACTCTCCGCGCTTCGCCGCCTTGCTGGCTGAGCTCGAGCGATCTCGCGCGGCGCTCGGGATCGGCTCTTACGGCATGTCGGTCACTTCGATGGAGGAGGTCTTCCTTCGGCTCGCGCAGGGCGACGAGGCTCTTGCAATGATGTCGGCCAGGAAGGCCATGACGACGACGACGACGGACACGTACACGATGTTAAAGCAGGACCTGGACGCACTCGAGGTCCCGCCCGTGCTCGGTACGGCGATCAGGGGAGCCGCTAAAAGCCCCGAGGGCAAGTACTGGCGCAAGTTGCGGAGCTACAAGACGCACGTGGTGCTGCTGCGCCGCTGGCGACGCTCGAAGAGCTTCAGGCCAACGGTCAGGCGGCTGCAAGGTACCGCCTTCCCTGGCCCGGACGACGAAATGGCGCGGATGCTTCCCGAAGGCGTCGAGTTCACGTCGGTGGAGAAGCTCACCGTCGGGAGCGAAACGTCCACGCCGCCTCCCTCGCCTCCGTCGCATGTGGTGGCGCCGCAGCCGGCCGAGATTGATATCTCGCCCCCCCCGAAGGGCGCACAGAGCCGCCGCGCCCGCCCCTCGAGTTCCAGCCTCAATCTGCTCAGCCATTTGAGAGGTTCGTCGAAGGGATCGTCGACGCGCCAAGCCATCCAGAACGCCGACGGGCCCACGGGCCATGTGACAGACGACGAGTTGCACGCAGCCCCGTCAGTGCCTCCGATGCGCAAGCAGCTCTTCGTGATGCTGCTCAAGCGGTGGACCTGCCTCAAGCGCAACAAGAAGGGCTTCTTCACGCAGCAGATCCTTCCTGTGGGGCTCGTCGCCGTGATCTTGCTCATCCTCACTTTGGAAGACCCGCGCGTCGGCCCGCCACTCCGCATGCATGCATCCATCTACCGGCGCACGCGCTGGGGGGGCGAGCAGCCGGAGCCGCCCACGCTCCACGTGGCCAACCGCGCGCGCGACACTGAGCTCTTTCGGCACTACTCGACGTACTCCCTCGACTGGCAAGAAATTGGCGCGGCCGATTCGTACAACCTGAGCCAGTACCTGCTCGATACGTACAACGATCACCAGAGTCGCGCCACTCGCCTGGGCGGCGCGTTCGCGGGCGATATGGTCCACTTCAACTTGTACTTTGGAGGCGGCGGGTTGGAGGGCGTGCTCCTGGGCAACGGCAACTCGTCGGCCGTAGATCCTGAGGACCTCGCTGCCCTTTCGGGCGGCGTCGCGGTCGCGTTGCTCACGTGCTCGCGCTGGCAGCCGGGCGGTGTCGGTTTGGTCGGTTGGACCCCGGGCATCGTCGCGCAAGCGCTCCTTCCCAGCCTCAACCTGAGCGCCTCCACTGAAGCACTCGTGATGTCGCTCGTGCGGGGCGCCAACGGCACCCTCGCTGGCCTCAACGTGTCAGCCTCGGGGCTCGCTGGCCTGGCGGCGGGTGCGCTTGCAGGCTCCATCTACCTGTCCAATAGCAGCGTATCGAATAGCAGCAGTGGCTTCAACAGCAGCGTCGTCGTGGGCACGGCTCCGACCAATCTGATCACCAATCTGATCACGGACGCGCTCGCTACGGTGATCGGCCCCGCTGTCAGCGCCGGCCTCGCCCTCGGCGCTGCGGTCGTCAACAACGCCTCGGTCGCTGCCGTCGGTGCGGGCGTCGGGACTGGGCCAGCGGGAGATCTGATCTGCGCGGGGCTCGGCCAGGTCAGTGTGCTTGACGCCGAACTGAGCGCTGCAGGCGTCCCTGTCGCCGCCCGCGCCGACGGCTTTGCGACCGCGAATCCAGCCGACTCCCTCGGCAGCGCACTGGTCAATGGGCAGCCTTTGCGTGAGGCGGCGCTTGAGCTGCTCGAGGACAGCGCTGGGCGCGCCGCGACTGTGGGGGTCGGCTTCATCTTCGACTCGATCACGTACGACCCGTGGCTGCCGCAGCTGCGCGCCGCGCTCAACCCCATCACGCCCCTACTAGACGCTCTCTCATGCAGCACCTACCTGTGCTCGCTAGTTCGGCCAGCCAACGAGCAGGCGCTCACACTCGCACTGCGCGCGGCGCTCGTGGTGGTGGGCGGCTGGACTTCAGCCGAGGCAAGTAGCCTGATCACCGTGGATCGCGTACGACGCTCGCTCCCGTACATCCGCGTCTTCAACAACCTCGTCAGAGAGCTCGAGGGGGTTCGTCAGGGCAACGAGGTGCGACTGCACTCGATCGAGAACTTCCCGCTCCCCCTCGCCGACCTCGCCGAGCTTGTCGCGCTGATCGCCGACGTCAACCCGACGGGCCCGTTCACGGCGCTCCGCCCCGTCCTCGACGGCTGGGCTGCCGACGGCGCTCCCCTCACCATCCCGACCACCGCAGAGGCCGCGGCCGGCGTGGCGGCCGACGCGGCGGGCCAGAACTCCACATTAGGCGACCGTGAACAGCTCGCCCTGCGCCAGCTCACGCTTCGACTCGGGATGGTCTGGCTTGGCCCTGCGAGCCTCAAGGTCAACCACTTGGAGCTGACCGCCGTTGGCACCTTTCAGGCTTCTTCCTCGCTATCCTCGCCGCCGTCGCCACCGCCGCCGCCGCCGCCCGGCCCAATGCGCCTGACCATCGGCCACCTGGAGCTCTCGGACAGCGTGATCGCCTATGTGAATCTGAGCTATGCGGACACTCGCACCTCGGGCTCCGCCGCGGGCTTCACGTACGACGCGCGTGTCGTGCCGAGCATCTACACGGCACCCTGGCTCAACGTCTCACTTCCAGTGCAGCTCACGGTGCTGCACAACACCTCGTCGGCGCACGCGATGGCCGTCTTCCTTGGCGAGGCGAGCCAGTCGGCGTGGTACGAGGCACACGCAGCGATGCACCCGCCGCCGCCGCCGCATTTGGGTGTGGTTGGCGACGCCCGCGCGCCAATCGGCCCAGTCAAGTACGAGGTCTTCAATGCGCCGCTGCCGCTCACGCGCCGCGCAGCCCTTGAGGTACGGCTGATCCTGGCCTTGCTCTCGTCGATCTTCATGCTCGTGCCCTTTTGTTACATCCCGGCATCGGCGGCCGTCTTCGTCGTGATGGAGCGCATCTCCAAGTCGAAGCACCTGCAGCTCGTCTCCGGCGCGAACCCCCGGCTCTACTGGCTCGCGACGTTCATGTGGGATCTTCTCGTGTACCTGCTCGTGGTCTCGCTGTGCATGGTCGTCTTCCGGGTGTTCAACGAGCCCTCGCTCATTGGAACGTTTCAGCAGGGCGCCGCCATCTTCTGCGTGCTCATGCTGTACGGCATCGCGGTGCTGCCGCTCGTCTACTGCTACTCGTTCCTCTTCGACTCACCCACGACGGCGCAAATCTCGATCATCATCTTCAATTTCGTCGCCGCTTTTGCGATGGTCATCGCTCACCAGATCATGAAGGAGCTCCCGAACACGCAAGCCGCTGACGCGGCGCTCGTCTGGCTCTACCGCTTCCTGCCCGGCTACAATTTTGGTGAGGCCGTCATCAACCTGACCACTAACTACTATCAGGGCCTGCTGCTCGGCAGCGCCGAACCTCCCTTCTCCTGGAAGGTGATCGGCCGACCCCTCCTCCTCATGTCCTTCGAGGCCGTGGGCTACTTTCTGCTGCTCCTTCGCATCGAGGCTTCCGCGCAGACGTACGCCAAGCTTGAGCCGTGCCTCGCGTTGCTCTGCGGCGTGCGCGAGCCTTCTATCGACCTCTCGCGCCGCTCGCGCTTCGCCATTTACGCGGCGCTCATCTTGATCGTAGTCGTGCTTTCCAGCAATATCACACAACCGGGTGGAGGGCTGCTTCTCGCCGCGATCGTGCTGAGCACCGCAGCCGGAGTGCTCTGGTATGAGCGCCGGCTGCGGCGCACCGGGGGCACGGCCGAAGCGCACGCCTCCGCGGAGCTCACCAAGCGCGAGGGCGGCACAGCCTTCGATGAAGAGAGTGACGTGGCAGCTGAACGTGCGCGAGTCGCCGAGCTCGTCAAGTCTCACGACGAGCACTCTCGGAGGCTCACGGGCGTCGAGGAGGCCGTCCTCATCTCGGGCCTGCGAAAGGTGTTCCCCGGCCGTGGTCTGGCGGCGCCGAAAGTGGCCGTCGTCGACCTCTCGCTGGGCATCCATCCGACAGAATGCTTCGGCTTCCTTGGCGTCAACGGCGCGGGCAAGACGACGACTCTCTCGATCCTCACGGGCGACTATCTGCCTTCTCGCGGCGGCGCGTGGCTGGGAGGCTACCACGTGGTCCATGGCATCCGACGCGTGCGCGAGCGCATGGGGTACTGTCCGCAGAGCGATCCGCTGCTCGAGCTCATGACGGCGCGAGAGACTCTCACCATGTTCGCGCGCCTTAAGAACTTGCCAGAGGATCGCATCCCATCGCTCGTGCAGCAGCTGCTGCACAAGGTGACACTCACGCCGTACGCCGACCGCGTGTGTGGCACCTACTCTGGCGGCAACAAGCGCAAGCTCTCGCTCGCCATTGCCCTCGTAGGCTCACCCGCCGTGGTCTTCCTCGACGAGCCGTCGAGTGGGATGGATCCGGTCTCACGACGCCACATGTGGGACATCATCATGCGAGAGCGCAAGCAGCGCTCGATTGTGCTGACCACCCACTCTATGGAAGAGTGCGAAGCGCTCTGCACGCGCATCGGCATCATGACGGCTGGACGGCTACAGTGCCTCGGCGGCCAGCAGCACCTCAAGTCCAAGTATGGGGGCGGGTACACGCTCGAAATGCGCGTGGCCGATGCAATGGCGGAGGCGCTGCCCGCACGCTTGGCGCGCCTCTTCCCGGGAGCTCGGCTTGACCAGTCGCACGCCGGCAAGCTCACGTACGAGCTGCCCAAGTTCGAGGCGACGGGCGGCAAGAGCCTCGCTGAGGTCTTCGAGACCATGGAACGACACAAGGATGCACTAGGGATCCTGGACTACTCTGCCTCCCAGCCCTCTCTCGAGTCCATCTTCCTCGCCATCGCTGATAAGGACATCAATCGGAAGCCCCGCGAGGACATCAATCGCGAGGATGACGTCGCCCGCGCCGCCAACGTGCCTGCACGGAAGGACAACGTGCCGCCCTCACTCGAGCTCCACGCGATGCCGCTGCGCGCGGCCGCCGTCGGCAAGCAAGAGGACTCGTCTGAGACAGAACGCTCGGGGTACGACTGGATGCGCTCGCCCGCCACCAGCAGCCGCACCCATCCCGACTCGCCTTCGGTGGCCGCCCCCACCGAGGGTGAGCCATCGTATCGGCTCGCGTACGGCGGCTTGGAAATCCAAGGACCCCCCCTGTCCATCAGATTTGGTGCGGCGCCCGCGCCCGCCGCGGTGCAACCCGACTCATCGACATGAAGGGAAAGGGGCAAGATGTTAGTTGTCGAGTTACAGCTATGAGCTTAGTGCGTTACGCCACGCACCACGGCTGTACCGTATAGCGGTGGTGATAACGGTGGTGACGCGAACCTACTACGAAATGGTTGCTCTGGTACCGGGCGCGCGTGGACTGCGGACTACTACGGAGGTGCGGCGGCCAGTGCCCGGTGCGGCGCGCGGCGCGGTACGCGTACGGTACACCGCCGGGTCCCCGCGCCCCCGCTTGTCGCGGTCACGCGTGTCGGGTTCGGTTCGTAGTGGAATCGAACAGGCAACAGCCCGCCGCGCGCCGGCAGTTCGCGGCAGTACGTCGTTCGATGTCGGCGCCGCGACGCCGGCATTGGACGCCGGAGCCGCGGACGTCGCGCGGATAAATATAACCCATAACCCCCGTAACCGCCGACATCATGCAATCGCCGTCCTGCCCGAAACGCGCACACACATACGTAGTACCAGACGCACGCAGATGAGCTCAAGCTTGGCACAAATGCCGCATGCGTTTAGCATGCGTGCGGGGCAGAGCGGCAGAGACACCTTCACGTCGGCCATGGCCCATGCCCATGAGTGTGCACGATCGACGGCCATCTTGCTCACCCTCCCTCCTTATTCCTTCGAATATTTCCCCTCCTCACCCCCCTCTCCGTGGGGGCGCACGCGCCGTTTCGAGCCGTGCGGCCGGCCTATGTGCACTGGCAGCCCATCATGCAGCCCGGGCCTGCTCCAGCGTTGTGGCATGCATACAGTCGGCGTGCTCAAGACGGCGTGTGCTCAGAGGGCGACGTCGGAGGAGTAGGTGCCCGCAGTCAGCTTCTTGGGCTCACCCGACGCATTGGTAATCTTGACGGAGCCCTCGATGACCACGCCGTCCTCCATCTCGATGTTCGCGCCCTCAACGGTGAGCTTCTTGCACTTGATCAGGGAGGGCGGCGCGCCGGGGACGAGTTTCGTCAGCTGGTCGACGAACTTGTATGCGTCGTCGAGCTTGATCGTCGGCGGCACGCCCTTGCACTCCTCCCTGAGCACCATGCGCAGGTCGGTGGTGACCTCATACGCGTCCGACATGAGCGCGAGCATGTCGGCTGTCGTCTTGACCGGCGCGAAGCGCGTGCGCGGGATAAGGATCGCGGCCGCCGTCGGGAAGGCCGAGATGGCCGAACCCATCGCCGTCTCGAGCTGCAGCACCTTGGTGGACGCCTTGTCGCGCGGGTCGACCGTCTTGCCGTTCTTGATGACCGGCAGAGGGAGCGCGCCGTCGAATTTGGTGAACGCCGCCTTGAGTTCCTCGAGGTTGACCCACAGGTTGTTCGTGTTAAAGAACTTGTACTTGCCCACGTTTTGGAACTCCTTCTCGTCCGCGTCGGGGCACTGCGCAGCCTCGCGCAGCAGCAGGCCACCGCCCTTGGCCTTGGCCAGGTGGCCGCCCTTCTTATCCGCGTCGGTGCGCTCGGCGCACTCCATCGCAAAGGGCGAGCCGGACGCTGCGAACCAGGTGAGGAGCTTGAGATCCATCGTAGCGCCTAGGTTGTCCGAGTTGGAGACGAACATATACTTGTATCCCTTGGCGAGCAGCGCATCGAGCGTGCCCGTGCCCACCATCGCCGGGTACAGGTCGCCGTGGCCGGGCGGGCACCACTCGCACTCTGGCTTTGCGGGCCACGAGGCGGGCGTCAGGTCGTCCTTGGTGATCTTGGGCGCCTTGTTCTGCTGGAACTCGAGGGGCAGACCCTCGGACTGGAGCGTCGGGTACTTGGCCAGGTACTCGAGCGTGTCCGCCGAGGTGGCGAACGAGTTCATGAGCATGAACGCGAGCGGCTTCTTGTACACGTCGCGCATCTGCTCGACTTGGAGGGCAATGAAGTCTAGGAAGGTCTTGCCCTGCTTCAGATCAAGTAGCGATTTGGCCTTCTCAAGGCCCATGCCCGTGCCCAGACCGCCGTTGAGCTTCACCATGACGCAGCTCTCGAGCAGCGCGGGGTTCTCGGCGGTGAGCGCCGCGTAGTCGGGAAGGCTATCCACTGGCTCGATGCTCGACTCAGGGATCATTAGGTCGGCGCCCGACGTGAGCACCTTGAAGTTGTACTTGAAGGCGTTTTGGGCGGCGCTGTTCATGCCGTCGGCCGTCATCTTCTGCTCATACGAGGGCCAGAGCGCTGTGAACTTCTCGTTCTCGGGGGTTTCCATCTTCGAAGCTTTGAGGAGGTAGTTGGCGATGAAGGTGAAGGGATCAGCGGGACGCTCCTTGAGTGTCGCAGCAACGACCTGCGGTAGGGTTTAGGAGGGCGCGCGTGAAGGTCGAGGCATCGCGTGGCGGTGGCAGTCGGCGCCGTGACCGGAGCTGGCCGCAAGGGAGGCACCCTCTCACCTCAGCGATCTTCTTCTCGAGATCGAAACGCTGCAGATATGCGATGTTCGACTCAGCCTGCAGAGCGCGACGGAAGAGGGCGGTGAGCGGAGAAAAGCGATGCCGGCAGCATCAGTAGGGCGCTAAGACTGGCGTCTATCGGCTGAAGTGAGCCAACGGTCCGCGACAGCGCATCGGGCGTCAAGTCGTACCATGCACGCTGCGAAGGTCGTAAAAAGATTCCAGCGGATCCCTCGGAGATTTCGCTACTGGAAACTTCTATGTTCGACTTTGATCACGCCTTGACGCCATCTGCTCGTCGACCCTCTGAGTAGCCTCAACACGTGACGAAACTTGAAATAACTTAAAACCAACATGCCCGGCGTGCCCACCTCGGAAGAGGTGACGGCCTACCTTGCCGCGCACAAGCTCGAACCTGTAATCGAGGATGCCGTAAACGACGCCGTGCTGAAGCAGGTCAAGGTGAGATGGCCACAAGCGCAGCGGCCACGCAGGCCAGCCTCGTGAAACATTCCTGCTCCGAACGGAGAGTACCGATTCTTCGCTTTGACGCCCTATCGCCGTCGCTCTGCCTCTCTCTCGCGCGCAGAACCCGTTCTGGCACATTGCACAAATCCTTCTCAAGAAGAGCGAGGAGGTGGGCGAGGCCAAGAGTGGCACTCGGGTCTCCCTCGACGGCGCCGTGAAGGAGATCCCCGTGAAGAGGCCTGCGTTCGCGCCCGAGGCGGTCGTCATCGGCGGCGGCCGTGGACAGGAGATTGACGAGGCAGGGCTGACGCACACCTTCACCAAGAGCGAGGGCACGCTTACCGACGTCCTGCAGGCGAAGCTCAAGTCGTTTTTCGACAAGATGGATTTGGACAGCAACGGCGAGGTTTCCAAGGAGGAGGCTGAAAAGTTCTGGGGCAAGAACTTTGCCAAATTGAATGCGCAGTCGATGTTCAACGGTGTGTCTCGCGCGCGACCCACGCCGCCTCTGCCCGCGTCGCGTCGCGCCGCCCTTCAGAGCGCGCGCCGCGCTCTCCATCTGAGCTCTCGCAACGACGCCTCTGCACCCCGGCTTCGCAGAGGTCGACGAGGACGGAAACGGCACCATCACATGGGTCGAGTTCCTCGACTTTTGGAAGAATGTGGCCGCCAATGGGTACTCGCAGGAGGACCTCGAGGAGGAGGTGCAGATGATGATGGAGGGCGGCTCTTGGGTCGACTTTGACGACGGCCGTACGACGTAAGGCGCTCTCGAGGCCGCCGGCCATGCACACCCCCTCTTGAGGCAGTGAGCTTGAGGTGGGGTACATGTAAGTGCAGGGGTACGAACACGCGGACAACGTGCCATGTGGGCGCGCACCAAGGTCGCCTCGCGTCTGTGCCGTTTGGGGTGCAGTGAGGTACAGCGGGGAGCGGTTTCCTCAACAGTGGGGGTGCAAGCTGCAACACCACACGAGTCTCGGTCCACTCAAGTTAGCCCGGGTGTGGGGTCCGTGCACAGCTGCAGGACGCCTACGCCCCATAGACCGGCCGCTCCGGCGCGGCGCAACGTGTCTTCATACTTCCAAAAAGCTCATACGGCTATAACGTAAGCACGCCTCTCCGGATTTCCACACAGCTGGGCCGTTCGAAATGACGTCTGAGAGAATGAGACTTAAGTTGAGACCTCGACGGCGTCCTCTGAGAGACTCTCCGGTGCGTCCGGACTCCGCTCGAAAGTGATGGGTGACTCGATCGTCTGCAGTGTCGCAACGAACGCAGGAGTACTCGCACGCCCAAACAGCTGGGCGCCAGTGTCACCGATGCTCAGCGTTGTCCGGCACGGGGGGCGTAGTCTCCAACGGCACTGCCGATAGCGGCAGGGTCGTCGCGCTGTGATGGAGCGGCATGCTCTGCGACGTCGTGGGCGGCGGCGGCGGCGGCGGCAGCGCCAGCGGAGAAAAGTCGAGAGGAATTCCTTCGAATTGCGAGTTGAGTAGGCTCGAGTTCAGCTGCCGGCTGGGCGTGGCGAAGCTCGAGGAGAGCAGCTGTGAGTCGCGCCGGCGCGCCAGCCAACGCTGTGCGAGCCACGCGGGGCATCCCAGCAGCACCGCCACCACGAGTGAGATCACAGCGATTTCATCAAGCGGGTGAACGCCGGTCGTGGCGAGCATTAGGCTGCCTGCAACTAGCATGCAAAGGACCAGCCGGTGCAGGGTGGCCGTGTCGAGCGCGCGGTTATACTTGTTGCCCAGCGCAAGGCCCGCAAGTGCCGCCGCCACCACCGCCACATGCGACGCCACTTCCGCCGAGGTCGCGATCACGAGCGCGCGGACCGCCAGCAGGTAAGTCAAACGCGCAATCGAGAGCAGGCATTGAAAGACGGAGGATGTGCTGCGCCATGTCTGCTTGCTCAGGCTGCGGCCGCTCCAGCGCACGTAGAGCATGAGTGGCGGGCCGGCGACACCGGTGAGGCCGCCGAGCCCGCCCGCGCCACAGAAGCATCCGACGGCACATAGCAAGGCTCGCCGGTCGTGCACCAAGTCCGGCACCGTGCCGACTGGTGGCTCCACCGGTGGCCATGATGGGTGACCACGATGCATGCGATGCTGAGAGACGCCGCTTTCGATCGCCAGTATCAGCAGCAGCAGCCCAAGACCTCGCGTCACCCAGACGAGCGCAGTCTCATTCAGCAGAAACAGCACCTGAGTGAAGGGAAGGAAGGAGACACCAAAGCAGACGATGCCCAGCGCCAGCAGTCCGACGTTGAGTCCGCGAAAGAAAAGCGCTGCTTGCACCACACCCACGACCGCCTCGGGCAGCGCCAGAGCTAGCACGGCACTCTTGGAAGTGCCGTCGACGAGACCCAAGAGCGAGAGAAGATGAATCGCAACGTTGAAGGTGATGCCGGCTCCAAATGTCGTCAAGCCGAAGAGGAGTTCAGCGATGAATGCGGTCACCGCGAGACCAGAGGTGAGCGCCGCGGCACTCGACATGATAAGTTAGAGAATCATGATGAGCGAAAAGGTCAGCTAAGCAAAAAAGGTCAGCTAACCGTTCGTGGGGATGGCGCCTCGGCGCGGATGGTGCGTTGGACATGCGAGAATCATGAAGAGCCGAACCGTTCCACGAGCGCCACGATACGGGCCCGATCGTCAAGCGTCAAGCGTCAAGCCCCTCCGCTCACGTCGACGACCACGCGGCCCGCCGTCTCACCCTTTAGGATGCGCGGTGCGTAGCTGATGACGTGCTCGAGCCCGATCGTCTCGGCGGTGACCAGCGCGAGAGCCTGCGGCGAGAGCGACTCAGCGAGCAACTCCCAAACAATGCGCCGCTCGCGCTGCCACTCGACCCAGCGCTCCCTTTCCATCGGGTACCCTTCCAAGTCCCATGGCAGGGTCGAGTCGACGCCGAGCAGGCGCACGCCGCGGAGGATGAAGGGGTAGACTGTGGAGAGCAGCTCACCTGATGAGGGAGGCAATCGAGATGCACTCAGAGATGAAGGGGTAGACTGTGGAGAGCAGCTCACCTCCCGAGGCAACGCCCGTGCTCGCGATGGCGCCTCGGTAGGCCGTCTGCGCGATGGCCGCGGCGAGCGTGCTGCCGCCCACCGCGTCGATCACACCCGCCCACCGCTGCTTTGAGAGCGGTTTCGTGTCCGGTTCTAGCCGGCCGATCACTTCCGCCGCGCCGAGGGCGCGCAAGTGGGTCTCGAGCGCAGCCTGTCGGCCCGTCGAGGCGATGACCTCGAAGCCACGCGCGGCGAGCAGTGCGATGGCCACCTGGCCCAGCCCGCCCGCGGCGCCCGTCACAAGCACCGGCCCGTGGCTAGGCTTCACCTCGCCAGCGCACTCGAGGTGGTGAACGCACATAGCTGCTGTGACGCCGGCGGTGCCGATGGCCATGGTCTCTGCGAGCTCGAAACGGCCCATCGGAGGTGCGATGAGCCACTCGGCTCGGCACGTTGCACGCTCCGAGTAGCCGCCGTCAAAGTGCTGCCCCGCCTTGTTGCCTGTCAGCACCACACGGTCGCCCGCCTTCCACAATGTCGACGAGGAGTGAACCACGTGCCCGGCATAGTCGATGCCTGCGACGATCGGCCACTGCGGCACGACGCCCTTTTGGCCGAGCAGGATCATGCCGTCCTTGAAATTGAGGTCCGAGTGCGTCACGGCCACCTCGACGTCTGCCTTCGGGTCCTGGCGGGGAAGATCGCGGACAGAGTCAAAGTTGAGGAGCTGCGCGGTCGGCCCGTCGCCCGCCTCTTTGGCCGACCGTGCAACCACGGCGCGGAAGTGGCGATGGGCCGACGTGCGGCCGAGGCCGTGGATCAGCGGCCGCTGTCGGCGCACCACTAATCGGCGCAACATGGAACTTGGGAGCCGTCCACAGGCTCTGGTGTGAAACGGCTGTGAGCAGGAGCTTGCGATTTCCGAGAAGGCACCAACTCACAGTTAAAAAGGTCGTGCCAGCAATTCATTATCCTTTCCCCTGGTTGACGCCCGCGCGGTCGTTTGTTGATGTTTGAGTGCCAGAGAACTTGTGCCCCACCACTTCGGGAGCGGGTGGGCTCGCAGATCACCGGTTGCTCTAACTCTCACCGCTTAACGCTCCCCAGAGCTTTTCCGAGATTTGGTTGCAGGTCTTCTCTGTGTCTCGTTTCAATGTTAACAAGAAAGCCCACGGGTGGGCTCGCGGAGCACCGGTTGCTCTAACTCTCACCGCTTTAGCTCCTGAGTTTCCAAGAGATTTGGTTGCAGTTCTCCTCTGTGTCTCGTGTCACCTGTTACTATTGTAACAAGAAAGCCCACACTTGTCCGGAGTGTGATGAGACGCCGACGAAGAGATCGCCATGTGTACAACCGTCCACCGGGTCCACACGAGTCTTCGCGAATGCCATGGGACTTCATGGAAAAGAATTATATCCATATACCTCGGACTGGTGGCACAAGCGTCGAACACCTTGTGCCAGCTAATCATACCGTGCGGTGGCACGCGCGGGGCTGTTGCGAGCACGGTTTTGTGGAAAAGTGCTGCAACCACGGATCGCCGTGGCACCTGCCACTTGACGTGTTAGCTGCCATCCTCCCGGAAGTTCGCCAAAGCTATGGAAGCACGCCGACATGGTGTGTCGTGAGACATCCCGATGATAGATGGAAATCATCGCAGGCATTCATAGCGCACTCTCGAAAGAGGTGGCCTGACAGCGCGGCCTTTCCGAAAAGTCGGCCACCACGCACCCCGATCCAGCTTCGAGCGCTGTTTGCGAACAGTCGGTTTGCGGCCGAGTGGGATGAAGAGCTCGTGCATCTGCAGCCACAGAGCTGGATGGTTTGGGATGCGCACGGACAGCCGCAATGCTCGTGCGCCGTGGCGTTTGAGAATCTCGGCAGCTTGCTTGCGTCTCACACCCGCTCACACAATGTGATGGCCGCTGGCGGCTACGAGCACGTTGGGCCCTCCGTGACGAGTGCGGCCTGCAACGGCAACTGCACCGACTCCACCATCGCGCACCAAAACCTCTACTTTCTGGACCTTTCTTTGTGGAAAGCTGCGACGAGCGCTGGCGACAGGGGGTGCTACCGTCCCCAGCCGCAGAATTTGACCTCGTCTGTGCTCTCTCGACCTCGAAATCGTGTGATGTAGAGATAAACAAAGATAAACGGGCCGGTGGTCGGAGTTCTTTTATTAAGGACTGGGTCCGAAAAGCGAATCCTTCCGTTCGGACATGACGCTACCATGGATCGCTCTACGCAACTGACGGCGTGCTTAGTTTCAGAATCCGACGCCTGCACCTTGATCCGCGGCTGAATCTTGTGACGGTGGAAGGACCTCTTCAGCCGCTACCTGGCTCCGCTTGGGCGGTGGCTTCTTCTTCGGCAGGGGCGGAGCCTCGAGCGTCGTCTCGGTTGCTGAGGCGGGCTCGGCGGATGACGCTGACTCCGTCGCCGCCTCCACCCCGAGCACTCCCACCGCCTTCGGCTTCTTAGGTGGCGGCGGCTTCTTCGTTTTTGCTGGCGCCTCGGCCTCAGGCTCGGCTGTCCGGTCGGCTTCTGGCGCGGCTACTGCTTCGTCCGTCGCCTTGGCACGCTTTGGAGGGGGCGGTTTCTTTGGTGGCGGCGCTGCCGCCGCGTCCGCTTCCGCCGCCCCGTGCGCCGCCTCCGACTTCGCTCTTTTGGGTGGAGGAGCTCGCTTCGGTGGAACAGCCTCCGCATTCACCGCGTCCACCGCGCCGGCCAGATTCGTGCGCTTTGGCGGCGGCGCCCGCTTGGGCGGCGGCACCCCCACCCCGTCACTGCGAATCTGAAGCATCTTGATTTCCTGCTGTCCAAGACCCGATGTCAGAGACTCTGGACCGGTCAGATGGGGAGATGTGATCTCCGCCGCGCCGCCCGACACCACCGACTTGGAGCGTTTGGGGGGCGGCGGAAGGCGCTTTAGGGGGGCCGCCACTGTATTCACCGCATTCAACGCGCCCACCGTGGCCGCCGATTTCGTGCGCTTTGGCGGAGGCGGCCTTCTGGGAGGCGGAGGTGCCGAGCCATCATCCGCTGCTCTCGGCGACAACGCGCCTACCGCCCGGATCTGCCGCAGTTTCGCCTCTTCTCGACCGAGAATCTCACTCGCAGATGCCGCAGGATGCGCCATTGGCATGTCAACAGCAGCGCCCGAGGGCGCATACATCCACGAGAATCGCGGCGGACGGCGCGTCGTCTGGGCGCCCGCGAGATCGCGTTTGAGATCGCGTTTGGGGCACGCGAGGCTCTTGCCATCGCCGACCCTTCTCATGAGCTCATCGACGCTCGGCACGCTCACGACCTTGACGTGCTTTCGAATGTCCGTGTCGAGCTTTCGTTCATGCCCAGCGAGGTCCATCCGGGCTCCGAGGGACCACGTTGCTGGCCGGTGGCGATACATGCAGTTGCAGAAGTAGAAGCACAGCACCAGGAACAGCACGCTAAGCACGATGGCCGCCACGGCGCCCGCGACCAAGTAGCTGGAGCCAAACCGCGACCAAGTAGCTGGTGGAAGTGAAGGCGGCGATGGAGGCGACGGCGCGGCAGGCAGCGCATACACCTCCAGCTCCGCGATCGTGAGTGGCAGGGCGCTCCGCTGCACCACGGTCACAAAGCGTCCCCACGTGCCAGCATAGCAGTCTGCTCGCAGGACGCCACGATGCAAGGGCGGCGGCGACGGCGACGGTGCTGATGCACATGCCGTCGATGGCAGCACGCAGGGTCTGGCACTGATGGCAGTATCGCCATGGGCATGGCTGCTCACCCAAATTTCCATGCAGCTCGCGGTGTAGAAGGCATCTGGCCGGTTGTACAGCAGCACCGATCCAATTTGTGAGCCATCGGGCACCTCCACTGACATCCATTTACTGCTCGTGCCAGATGAGGCACCGAAACTGTCCCAGTCCGAGTCGATCGCCTTCTCAGCTGGTTGACTAGGCGTGAGCGCGCTGCTCGCAGCACTCTCACGAGTGAGCACCTGCAGCGGGAGTGGGTACAACTCCGCAGAGGCCCACACGGTCAGGTTGCCTCCGCGCCAAGGGCGGATGGAGTTGAGAAACCCCTCCATCCGACCAGGATCCAACTAGAGAGAGGGCAGGGCCCAGGGGCACCTTCAACCGCCGTTGAGTGATGGCGTGTGAACGTGAACGCGACGTCATGCGGCTTAGTTAAACTCGGCCGCCTACTATGGTTTTCGGAATATATGGTACCGTTAGGGCACGCAGGATTCTCAGGTGTTGAGGAGGGCAAGGAGGAGGGGCGTGGGCCTCCAGGAAAGTAGATATTGGGTTCATTAAGGAAGTCTGTGAAAACATGTTCACAGGTCCAGTGATGACTTGACTTGACTTGAAGAGACTTGAATTGACTTGAATTGACTTCCAAATTTGGACAAAGTCGCGCGATGTCTTCACTTCTCCCGAATGAGCTCGTGGAGCAGCCTGCGTCGGGATTTGGGCTCTTAAATCGTAATAATTTCCAGGCGCCCTCAGCGTGCTACTTTACGGATGAAACGATCGAGCTGCCTGGCGGGCTCGTGTGCCGCAAGCCACCGCCCTTTGCACAACCAAAGGCGCGACTGCCTTTGCTCACATCGGCGACCGGCGCCAAGCCGCTGCTCAGCGCAGCGCTGGCGCGGAAGCACGCGTCATCGGACAATATGCTCATCGTGACGTACGTGAATCGCGTGCGCGTCGACTTTGCACTTGCATGGGTGCGCCACCTCACGGCCTTGAAGCAGCCGCACCACCTCGTGGCCGCGCTGGACGGGGACGCGCTCGCAGCCCTCGAGGCCCACGGTGTGGCCACTTACCTTTTGAACTACTCGATGCTCGGCGGCGACGACACGGGGTGGGGAACGCAAGCGTTCCGCAAGCTTGGGCTTGTCAAGGTTCAAATGGTCCTTGACTTGGCGCGCACTGGCGTCGACACCCTCACCGTCGACGCGGACGCCATCATCCTGCGCGACCCGCTGCCATACTTTCGCCGGTACCCGCAGGCCGACGTGCTCATGAGCTCAGACCACCTCAATGCCACCAACGGCTATGATGACGACGGGCTCGAGAGCGAGGATGCATTTGGCAGCGCGTTCAATATTGGGTTCATCTTCATTCGTAGCCGCGCAGTCGAATTCGTCCAAGCGTGGCGCGACGCATGCTTTGAGCATGCGAGCTCCTGGGACCAGCAGCTGTTCGCCGACGTGCTGCGCCGCGACGACGGCGGCGAGGCCGGCAGCGCCTCGGGGCCACGAACCGTCCGACGTACCGACCGTTTGGTACCGATGGGATTCCGCACGAGCGTGGGCCTGCCAGTCCTCGCGGGCGTATTGCCTGTGGCGCTCTTCGCTTCTGGACACACGTACTTCGTGCAGCGGATGGCGCACAGGATGCGCACGACGCCCTACATGGTGCACGCGACCTTCCAATACGGTGGTTCGCAAGGCAAGCGCCATCGGCTCCGCGAGGCAATGATATGGGAGGATGAGCCCGAGTACTACACGACGCGGATGCTCTCCTATGAAGCGGACGTGCCATCAGAGCTCGTGTACCCGGCAGCACGGGCGACGCGCCGTCTGCACGCGCGACGCGCCGGCAGCACGCCCGATGCGCCGGTGTGCAACCAGAGCCAAGGCGAGCCCATGACCGTCGAGGATCACTTTCGGCTCGTGAACCACCAGCTGCGTCAGCTACGCAACGCGCTCGCGCTAGCTCAGGCGCTCGGCCGCGTGCTCATCTTACCGCGGCTCGTGTGTGGGCTGGACCGATGGTGGGCGCCGCACAAGGGCAACATCCCGGGTGCGGACACGCGGCTGCCGCTGCTCGAGTGCCCTGCGGACCACGTCATTGACCTTGAGGCGATGGGCAAGCCCGAGGCTTTGCTCCGCGAGCACAGCATCCTGTGCAACCCGCGCATGCCCGCTGCCGCCCTGCGCGAGGCCGCACACGAGAGGCTCCCGGTGAGGCTCCCGGGTGTCGGCTGGACGTTTGGCTCCGGAGAGGAGGGCAACGGGGGGACGAGCGGCGGCGGCAGCAGCAACGATGGCGAGGGCATGGCGTCACGCATCAGCGACCTCCTCTACCGACAGGGCACGCACGACGAGCTCTATGCCCAAGCCCAGCACCGGCGGCTCGCCGTTGCCAAGCTCCTCGGGCGCCTGGACCAGCAGTACGCGAAGACGGCCGTGCTCAAAGTCTCCGGCCCGCTGCCCGACTATCGCGATCTGCTGGGCGGCGAGGGTCGCTCTGGGGATGCGGAAGACGAGGACGCTGACACCGTCGTGCGCGCGCACGCGGGTGCGAACGCGGTCGGCCCATTTGAGAGGACGGTGGAGTCGTGGGCGTCGCTGTGGTGCTGTAAGAATCCGCCGGGCGGCAAAGGGGCCGGGCACATATGGTATGACTTCCTTTGGGACGTGGTGCCGCACCACGATCGGCACCGGCGGATCTGGAAGGAACCGTGGAAGCCAATCATGGGTCCCTGAAGGGCTCGATCATTACGGCCAGATCACGGCGCTCGAGTGGCGCAGTGCCAGTGCTCGACACGTTTCCGACGTAGCGCGCTAGCCGCCCGGCGGCGCGGCGGGGTGCGGGGACGCGACACCGCAGTCCGCGCGCCGGCTCGCGCGTCGCGGCCT
>Ga0209550_10001512_pt1 | contig 22245 bp, 17 predicted proteins | sample LauGreSuBDMM15SN_2_FD_187567 | JGI IMG/M metagenome (GOLD analysis project Ga0209550, IMG submission 187567) | Freshwater lake microbial communities from Lake Michigan, USA - Su13.BD.MM15.SN (SPAdes) (version 5) | ecosystem: Environmental > Aquatic > Freshwater > Lake | place: Lake Michigan... | reverse complement strand
CCTCAAGGCTAAAGGTTCGGACGCGGGCTACCTGCCGCAGCAGCTGCACACTTAAGGCGCTTGCGGTCAGTTTTCGAACACTCAGTACCGTCACCACTTGCGTCATAAACTCAACGTAGGGCTGGCAAAATTGCACCTGCTGGCGATATCGTTCTAATTCACTTGAGCTCATAATTGAAGCACCTTATCGCCGGTGGGATCAACAGTTGGGCGCCCACCTTTCAACATATTGTTGTCGGGGTTCGGAAACACAAAGGGCGTTGGTCCTAGCAAGCTAAACTCTTCAATCATGACCTCAGAGAGCACTAACGACATTTGCATGGCCGCCGGCGCCGCCGTATGCGTCTTCACAAAAATACCTGACTGGCCAACGAAAATGGGGACTTCGAGCATGCGGGCTCGCTGCGTGACAGGCGAGTTGTAGTAACCGGCATACACCAAAACAACTTGCGCCTCTTGACGACGCGCCAAAACGATTGAGTCAATGGCACCTGGCTGAACTACAAAGCGATCCACCGACAGAATCGCGGGATCCGTAGACGGCACCCCAGACAGCAGCTGATCGAGTTCGGCTGCGTTGGTCGAGAGCTTAAGTATTGCCTTGGGGTTATTGCCTTGTATGACAGCCAAGGCGACGGTGTGTGGTGTGCCGCTTACTGAATTTAGATTTTTACCTGCATGAATATCCATGCGCAACCCGCGAGGATCTGCGCTGTATTTAACGTCAGCAAGCGCTTCTTTTGAACTATTGCCGCCAAGCATAGAGTTGACTGAAGAACAGCCTGTCAGCACCCCGGCCAAAAGCATAGCGCTGAGCGACACAAAAAATACCCGCAAAACAGAACGACCACCAGCCACAATCAATTGACGCATTACAACACCCTCAAATAATGGAGCAGGTACACCACTTAGTAACTTATCAGTCGTAAGACCTAGGCCCGATAATAAACTAACAGCGCACGACTCGACTTAGGCAAGCCTAGCCAATGCAGGCAAATCGTACCGCTCGCGTTGGCTTCTTGCCAGAGAGGGTCTTTAGTGTCTACGCGCCAAACCCCTGCGTCTGTCGACTCTCCAAGCCCATAGGGGATGCGTTCGAGACGTTCAAGAGGGGCGCCAGGAAGAGCACGGCTCACAACGGTTTCAATCCGCGTTAGCGAAGCCATCTTTGCCGGTGATGCCTGAATTAACTGGGTTTCAGTCACTTGTTGCAGAATCAGGTACACCGAATGCTCACCAACGCGCGCCGTCGAAGGGACTTGTGCCTCAAGCCAGCCCTCACGCGCTTTAAAAATTGCAACGCTATCAGGCCCGCTATGTAACTGCTCAAGCAACCCCAAAACAATATCACCAACGCGGTCAAAAGAGCGATAAGAATCGTTACGATCCCACAACGGAAGGTTAGGGCATTTGATCCCGCCAACCGCCGATAAGCGACCGCATAAAACGGTCAAGATTTCAAACAGCTCGGCTGGTACGCCTTGCGTTTGTATCCGTTGTTCAAGCGAAATCATGGCTTGATTAATCTCGGCATGTACTAAACGATCGCGCAGCCAGGCCGGATCAAGCGGCTCACCGTCCATCCGCCAAGGCCGTGCCATTTCTATTAAACGAGTCTGTCTAGACCGCAGCCCGTCAAAAATCAAACGCAACCGCTGGGACAGCCCTGCATGAGCGTCAATCGTCACCGAGGGCGGTGCATACTTGTCATCAAAGCGGATTGCACCCGCCTCAACGATGACACGCGCTAGAGCCAAGACCGACATATCTTGCGCCTGCACAATCTCATCACCGACCAAAAAACGTAATTTGAACCAGAGACGCTCAATGTCTAGATCTGGAGTGTCGTCGTAAAGATCAGAAAGTTGCTCAGAATAAATCACCGTCTCAAAGCGACCATCGAGACCTGCTACAGCCACCCCCGGTGTACCCGCTACCAAATTAGGCAAGCCTACCGCCACCTCATAGGTGCCCTCTTCAGCCAACAATCCTCGGATATCACGATCTGGCAGGCGCGCGTTCAACCTGAGGTCAACCCACTGACCATCGGGCAGATACGCCTGCAACTGCCCGCAGGCCAACGCCCCTGTTTGGATGCGTTCAGCTGAAAGCTGCAGCGCGGCAACCACACCGCCTTTCATGCCTGCGAAATTTAACCAACGTGCCTGAGCCTCGCGATGAAAGGCATCGCTGTACTGAAAATGTTGCGGCTGCAAAAAAATACCCTGCCGCCAGTAAATGGGCTTAGAAAAATTCATGGATGCAAAGGCTCGCGGTAAAGGAAAGTCATCCCGTTGGGCTTCATCAGGGCGAAAGACATAATAAGGTGAATTGACCAGGCACCAAGGATACCCCAGGGCAATTGTCTAAGTTCTGCAAATTCATGCTCGTCAGCCTTGTCATAGGCATGGCATCAACCAACACGGTGAATGCCCCCAACAGAGGCTTAGTCGGGCCCATACACATTCCGCTGGCCACTCCTAAGCCCATATCACCTTCAGACATCAGCACCATCGAATTCAAATTTTGTACTGGTGTAAATTCGATCAACACATTCGGCACAGTCGGCAGCGCCTCGGCAGTTTCAGAAATATTAGGCAACGGCACCGGTATCGGCCCTTCAAGGCACACGTCCGGAAATCCTAAGTTCATGACCATCATATTGTTTGCAAACATTGCGCAGCCTTTTTGTCAGTCCGTTCTATGCTTCTTTAGGTAACTTGGTGTGAAGTATTGTGGCGTCAGCAAAGCTCGTGCCGCCCTCCGAGCTTGACTTCGAAAAATCCGCGTGGGTCAAGTCAGCACTCATAAAGTTTGTACCAGTTAGTGAAGCCCCCATGAAGAGCGCTCCGGTTAACTGCGCCGAGGCAAAGGTGGCCTGTTTCAGCTCGGTGCGCTCAAATCGTGCTCCACCCGCTTGCACCCCAACCGCATTCACACCCGCCATATTCGCTGAACCAAAACTACTGTTACTCAGGTCGGCACCCCGCATATCGCAGGCGCTCAAATCGACCTCTCGAAAAAAACTAGCGGTCAGCCTAGCCCCTTGAAAATTCGATCTTGCCAAACTGCTATCTAACACCACGTTGGTTGACTGAAAATTAGCATTGGTGAAATCTGATTCTAAAAACTCTGTGTGCACCACTGAGGCTCTCAACAAATCTACGCCAGAAAATTTTACGTTTTGCCCTCGGCAGCCTAACAGTAAGCCTCGATGTAAGGACACCCCAGTTGCAACGACTTGTCCAAAATCGATCGGCTCAATCTGAGAGTCTAAAGACGGCATCCCTGAGGCGATCTCGTCAATGACCTCAGGACCTGCCTCTGTTTTCAAACCAATGAATTTGCATTCATTCATATTCGAACCAGACAAGTCAACACCGCGCAAACGCACGCCAATAAAGGTTGCTTTTTCTAAGACGGCACCCAACAGCGAAACGTCTTGCAGCACCGCATAGTCCAGAACGGCTTTCGTCAAATTTGCGCCATCCAGTTTTGCACTCGTAAAGTTAGCGCGTCCTAAATTTGCGCCCGCCATATTTGCTTTGGACAAATCGACATTGCTAAAGTTAGCGCGCGCAAACGTCGCGTCGCTTAAATTCGCGCCAACCATTGACGCACCGGCAAAGTTTGCGCCATCTAAAAATGCTCCTGCAAGATTGATCCCGTCAAGATTCTTGCCAGACAAATCTGCGCCGACCCAGTCGCTGCCAGCCACCGCCACAGGCGAAGTCCTCAAAGCGAGCTTTGCGATCTGATCGCCAAGGTCTTTCGGATCTGTCAGCGCCTGCCCCTCCGACATCATATGTGCCGATCTGCGATAACGTACGACCCCCGCTTGGAGCACTTGTAATAAGGAGGGTTGCATCTGTTCAAGCTCAGCTGGGCTCATCATTTTTTTTGCGACTGCATCATTTAACTGATCGACCATTCGCTTGAATTGCCTGACTGGGGGGCCTGCCAAGGGGTCTTTCGCTTGCGCTGCTGCGCCTGCGGCCTCTTTAGCCACCTGCTCAGCCATCACAGCTTTGACCTTTTCCATGGCCAATTTTCTTGCGGCAAGCCCAAGCTCACGGGCGCGTTTGATCAACTCAGCCAGCCTCTTCGCGTCAGGTTTTGGCGACAAAAGGATGTCTGTAATTTCATTTGCAATCGCGACCGACTCTTCGGGCGGCGTTAAGGGCTTTGGCTCTTCGCCTTGCTCGCTTGTCGGGCTTTGGGCTGGCTCAGGTGACTTTAACGCATTGACTTTTACCATTGCGTCATCATAGGTTTTACGCGCCTGTTCGATACGCGCGCGCGCCTCGGGCGGCGCAGACACCAGCAACGAACCAATTTGCCCCGCCGGCAACAGCGGGCTGTCATCTAACGCGGCCAAAGCCGCATCTTTCTGACTGGTCTCACGCAGGGCGAGCTGTTGCTGGTAGTAATCAAGCGAGCGCGGCGCGTCGAGGTCTTCAAGCGCAGCAAAAAGAAGGCTCACATCGGCTGCATCGTATTCAGTGATATCGATTTCGCCACGCCACATCATGGCCAATAAGCCTGCATCCGGAATCATCCAAACGGTATCAAATTTCAAGTCGATTGGGATTAACTGCTTGCCGGTCACCGTACGCCGAATCATGCAGCGTGGCTGCCACGCAGGCAATTGCCAACGCAGAGGATTACCGTCTGCGCTCATCCCCTCGCAGGTAAATTGATCACCAGGTAAAAACACACCGTCAAGCCATTGATCTTTGGGCCCGACCATGAGGATATCAGGCGAGGTGTCACTGGCCAAGGCAGGATAATCGTTTTTTAACCACTTATCGTCATAGGTTCCGTGAGGCTTAAAACGATTGGGCGCATCAAGTGGTAGCGGCCCAAAACCGGCGGGCTCTGGTCGGTCGTCGGGGCTGCTGATTAACTGATTAAAATTTTCAAGATAAGGCAGGGGCTTGCCTAACCAACCATCTTCGTACATACCAATACCTGTGGGGTTCACAGAGTGCCCTTTACCGCCGAAGGCCAACGGCCAAGTCAACAACATTGGGCCCTCTAAAGCCGCTGGTTCAGAAGGCCACGCAATCCCCGCCTTACTCTGCCACACACGTGCACCACTCACATGCAATTGTTTTTCAGCAAGTACCTTGCCCCCACGCTTGACTTCAACGCGCGCTTTCGCCGAAACTGCGTCGCGCGTTGCCGGGTAAATCGCACCAAAAGCAAGCCACTCTGACCTTGGCTTTAGACAACCTAAATCGGGGCTAGTCTTGGCAGGCAACACTGATGACAGTGATTTCCATAAGGTTTGCTCTGAACACAATTGCGCCGACGCGCCCATCATCTCAAAGCCCGCCATCGCAGTCACAACTAACTTCGTTCGCCCACCCGCCGCTGCGATGGGCCTGGACGAAGTACACAAGGCGATTGGCTTAACTGTTTGCATTAATAATTTGCATCAAGAAAACATTTGGTTTAACGGCTGGTGTTCAATAGCCTCGACAATGACTAGACTCACAACTCATAGACTCCCAAAGCAATCAGAACGAGCGTCAAATACTCGTCAGGTAAATCCCTCCACTCTTGCGGCATCGCGCCAAATACTCCAATCAACTGTGCACCTCCACTTAGAAAGAACTCAATTAACTGATCGCGCGACATCTGCTGACTGACCTCCCCAGTTTCAATCAATTTGTCAGAGATAAGAGTGACGAACTTTAATTGCTCTGCACTTGGCACAGCATCGAACCTAATCGTACCGCGCAAGAATTGCTGAATAGGCGTCAAACTCTCAACCATTTCATCTCCTTAGAATCTTGTACGACTGCATGAACGTAAACATCCAACTCGCACCCTTTATGAACTTTTCACCGGCATTTGCCATCACGTACTCGATCAAGTTTCAGGTTTATCTTTCTTCACTTCCGACATTAAGCCATCATTCTTAATTTCGGACACACGGCCCACTTGTGTAGGGTTAGCAGCTTGCTCTGCAGCCAACCGGGCAGCGCCAGCATTAGCCCTATTGTCAGCGACTATTTTGGTACTGGCAATTTTTAAACCCGCCTTCGCCAACCCTTGGATAAGCTTTAACCCGTCAACCAGCAGGAACCCGGCAACCACCTTGTCCCCGTAACCAAATAACTTCGCTAGCTGAGCCAAATCGAGCCCTTTCATTAATGTAGACAGAATAGGCCCACTGATCTTCGCAGCCCTTGAAATCTCCGCGGCCTCAGCCGTCGCCAGAGCGGCCTCTTTACCCCCTTTCGTGAGATCAGCCGCCGACTGCGCTTGTTCTGCTTTGGTCACTAGGCTTTTCAGCACGTCGAGTGCTTTTGTGGCGGCCTCAGTTTTTGACCCTGCAGCTTCTGCCTGTGTAACCACACCCTTTAGTGTTGCAATCGTGTCTTTGGCCGAATTGACGGCAGCATCGCCCGCGGCAGCTGCAACCTCGCCTGCCCCTTTAGCAGACTCGCCCGCGGCAGCGGCAGCCTCGCCTGCCTCTTTAGCAGCCTCGCCTACCACTTTAGCAGACTCGCCCGCGGCAGCTGCAGCCTCGCCCGATTTAGTGGCATCTTTGACTGCACTAGTGACAGCCCTGGCCTCCTCCACTGTTTTCCCCCAAACCTTTCCTACTGCGCTTAACTCCACGGCTTTGGCAGCGGAGGTCGCAGCCTTACCCCCTTGGGCAGCCGCTTCACCCGCTTGAGCAGCAGCCTCACCCGCTTGAGCGGCAGCCTCGCCTGCCTCTCCAGCAGCCTTACCCGCGGCAGCGGCGGCTTTGCTAGCACCTTCAGCAACCTCGGCAGCGTTTGAGGCGGTCTCTCCAACTTTCACTGCCGCGTCCGCTAAATTTTTAGTCACGTCAGCTACGCTCTTAATCCCCGCCTTTAAGTCTTCCGTAGCATCGGCGACTGCTTTAACTAACTCTAGGCTTTTCGCAGCTTCTTCAGACGCGTCTACAGCTGCCTTCGCCTCTTTCGCTGCCTTGGCTACGTCCGCTGCTTTTGCCGCGCCGCCGCCGCCATAAGTCTTACCCCCTGGAGTTGTAATCGATAAGTCAGTCAGGTTGATTTGAAAAGACTTACTTTCTACTACAAACAGGTCAGCGTCCATATTTAATAAAACAAAACCCATGGAGAGCGTCGTAAATGGCATTGCTAAACCCAACACAGTATCCATGGACAGCCCAATAGTTGTTTCGCTGCCCACTCCCATGTGCGTTGCACTTTTCGGACCCTTTATAAATTCGTCAAGCCCTTTTAAAACAGTGTCGGTTCTTTTTCCGGTAGTCGTTATATATTCATTACCGTCGTTAACAGTCTTAACGTCGCCCCCAAAGTTAAACTGGGCAACCGTAGTCGAATCCGGAGAATCGATCTTTCCTAACACCGAGCCGATCTCCGCCCAAGCGCCACCTCCACCCAAACTCGGAATAGGAGCATAGCTACTCAACTTAGCTTTTTCATCAGCGTCAGCCTTCTCCAAAACGTCTATAGCTTCAGCCTGCTCTGGGGTCTGCGCAGTCGCCACCGAAGACTGCTGAGCCGGCGGGCTTGCAGCAGCCGCAGTCAACCAAGTCAAGGGCTGTCCGACCGAGAGTTCCATCTTGGCGGACTGCGTCAAATGCGTACCCGAAGTCTGCTCGTGCTTTGAACCTGCCACCACGTGAGAATGAGTGATCACGCTATCGCCACCGGTCGCACCAAGTCCTGAAATGACCGTGTGCGTCATCGCCGCAGCCACGCCATTTCCATCGGCCGTGACCACATGGTCTCCACCAACTTTAGTGTTCGAGTACCCTTGCACCGTATGGCTTAAAGCACCATCTACTGAATAGCGCGCATCTCCTCCGATCTGATGCTCTTGATTGCCGTCGGTCACCTTGAGTTCATTTGCAAAATTATGCGTGGTCACGCTGTCCAGCCGAGTACGGGTGGTTTGTCCGCCGACCACTTCGTTATGATCCCCCATCACCGCATGTGTATGGTCGGTGCCCACTAGGTGATACGAGTTTCCCGTCGCTGCCACACCCCAGTGCTGATCAAAACCTTGTTGCAAACCCTGTTGAACCGCCTGGCCAATAAAGGTGGGCAAGTTTGTCACAAGCCACTGCTGCATCGCATCTGGCATGCTCTCAAAGTTCGGTACGATATCCGACCAATTCGTCGTTGCTGCCATAAAACCCCCTTAACCTACTGTCTAACACAGGCTAGCCTGCGAGTGATTAGCTCTCGGTACTGCCGCCAATCTGTCCGCCATACGCACCCATCAACACCGACACTGCCGCCGATGAACTCTGCATGCGGATCGCTGGCGTCGCTGCCGAATCATCCATCTGTAATTCGTGCCCTAACTGACTCACAATACGATTGATCGCAGGGTTGTTTTGATTCACGTTTTGCGGGATGAGTGAATTGTTCAACACCCCGGCAATAATAGGCTGATCAAGATCGCCATCTAAAAATGCCAAAGCAACCTCGGTGCCCTGCAGCAACGGAAAATGAAAGCCGGTTTGGCCCGGGCTACCCGGACCCTGAAATGACGTCGCCACTCTCACCCAAGCCGAGGCTTTGGTTGGGGCATGATCGCTCGAATCGTAAGGTAGCACAACCTTATAGCGCCCATAGTCATCCATGTAAGCGGCTACGCCGTCTTCAGCATCGATCTGAGCCAACAGATAACCTGAAATACGTGGCCTTGGGGTCGTCAGCGGCAATCGAAATTGCGTATTCGAAGCCAAAGCCTCGAACTCAGCGACATAAAAACTTTGTTCAATCGGTGCATCTTTTCGACCACCCCCAACAGAGATACCAAAGCCCGCTTGCGAACCTCGGTGACGCACCTTCGTCACTAAAAAATTAGCATTTAAAGCATCGCGAGGATGTCCGCTTACCGAAATCGTGGCGCCAGCACCTAGCTGTGAAACGTAAGACTCACCCCTAAACACCTGCCAATCAACCCCAAGAGCTTGCGCCCGCAAATTGGCGTAGGCGTTGGCCTGATCTTCATTGCGCAGATCGCCTCCATACGCCATCACGGTGCCCCAACCCGCGCTGGCGTTATCCGCCGTTGCCACCACAAGATCTTGCGCACGGCGATAGTTATAGTTTTGTAGCGAGGCAGTCTGCGGCACTCCAGTCTGTGTTTCGCCAAAACTGAGCAAAGCACTTAAATATTGGTTTATCGAGATTGCGGCACCACCACGGTATTGCAAGGCAATCGGAGCCGTTGGCAGAGCCGAAATGTCATCAACAAAAACGACCGTTTCGCTGCCATCAGGATCTCCCTGATCAAAATAGTAATAAGCCCCCTCAAACTCAAGCCACCGCCGCAAAAAATCCATATCACTTTCGTGATACTGCGTGACAAATTTTCGTGGCGCAATCGGAGCACTTAACTGCAGCGCATAATCAAACCCGCTTTGAAACCCTTGCCGATCCATGACTTGGGTAATTAGATCTGACAAGGCTAAGCCGTTGACGTCATCGACGTAGGCGATGTTGGTTTGCGATTGTCTAAATTGTGCAAACCACGGCTCTAGTCGCGCGCGGTAAAGCATCGAACCGCTGTCAACCTCGCGTACGGCCTCGATTCGGGTAAGGACCCCATGAAAATATCTTTGGTCTGCACCCCAAGGTGAAAACGAGAACGTAGCCCCCGTCCCTAACAACTCTGACAAATCGAGATTAAAGTTAGGTGATACAAGATCAAGATCGAAATAATAGGTCTCACCCAGCGACTCTACCCCATCCATCGCCGCAACCTGAAACTCCGTATTCTGCGACGAATCGGTTGAAAGTGCGTACCAGCCAAGTGTTGAGTCAGCCATGCGTTATCCCATATGAATTTGCTTGCCCTGCAACCGAATCAATTTTTCTCCGCTCACTGCAGTCACGGCACCGTGCAGCTCGACCAGTGCAGGGCTTTCAAGCCTAAGATGTCCAGCACGCGTTTCATCCAGCTCGTCAATTCTACGAATACTCCGCTTGGCTCGCATAAAAAAAGTCCCGATCGTGGATGATAAATATTCAACCGTCTCATCGACTCGATCCGCTATGCGTTTCAAGACCCCTACATTGACTTCAACGTGCTCGGCAATCACTTCAATGCGCTCGCTCAACACGCTCATCTCCGGAAAACGCATTTCAAGAGCTGAGCTTGACTCCATCACCAACGGCTGTTCAGGCTCAAAACGCTCAATCACCATCAAAATCGAAGCGACCTCACCGTTACCTGGTATTGCGCACAACACGCGATCGCCCACTTGAGGCCTGATCAAACAGCCCGCCGCGCAACGCGCTACCGTTCCGCTCTGCAAACGAAGCGGCTCTTGAGCAATCACCATTGACTGAATCAAAGTCACGGCGCATTCGGTCGCTGCGAGTTTAGAAATATCAGCGAAATCCATCAAAAGTCTCCATCAGTAAGAACCATAAGCAAAACTACAATGTACTTTGCATCACAAAGGCTGCATAGCCAGGATCCTTGGGGCTGCTGACAGCGAGGCTATCCTTATCAATTTTCAACTCTTCTTGCTTGGTCAGATCTAACTTGACACCCACCATGGACGCCTGACGAAAGTCGGCTCCTTGCAAATTCGCCCCGATCATGTCTGAGCCATCCAGAACAGCTGCTGTAAAGTCACTATTTGTTAAGTTCGACAAATGCCACACTGATCTTTTTGCACAGATGTTTTTAAGCGAGGCCTCATTGATTTCACACTTTATGAGTCTTGCCTTGTCGAGTACCGCACCCTCAAGATTGGCGCCGCTTAAGTTGGCGCGCACAAAGGCGGCCAATGTCAGTTGCGCCTTTTGCAATTGTGCATTTGTAAAATTTGCATCTACAAAATTGGCACCACTAAGATCAGCCCCAGCAAACTCGGTTTGTTCAAAACTTGTCTCGCTACATTGAGCTTGCGGCATATAGGTATTTTTCAAGTCAACACCATCAAGGCGCGACGACGCCAACACAATTCTCCGACCCCGCACCCCCTTAAATTGACACGTTCGCAGGTCAAGCGCGTATAAGCACGTTTGTTCAAGCATAGCGTTTGAAAAATCGGTTTGATCATGAGTCGTATCAACTAGTACTGCAGTATCGAGGTTGCAACGACTCAGGTTCACCCCTCTAAACGAGCTTTCAACAAATCGCGCCTCAGTAAATTGCCCGTCTTGCGCGTCAAACCCGTCTAACTCACTATGCAAAATAGACAGACGAAACCCTTGAACTTTTCTCGCACTGCAGTCCCTAAATTGAGTCTTAAAAAACTTTGTCTCATTCAAGCTCGCCCCCGAAAAGCTGACTCGGTGCATTTTTGCATCGGTAAACACTGCGCTATCTAAATTTGTGCTGTCAAACTTAACATCTTCAAATTCGGCCTGCGCCAGAATAATTCTGTTGAGTTGTTCACCACTACAGTCTGCGTTACGCATACGCAACCCAACCACAGGCGCACCCAGCTCTTTCACTCGGCGTAAGGTTGCAGCCACTGCCGGGCCTTCAAGCCAATCTAACAAATTCAAGCTCCGAGATTTCGCCGCCAGGTAAGGCGCCAAACGCCAATACGTCAGGCTCACCCTCTAGACGAATAAAATAACTTTGTTCTGGTGTGATTGTGTTTTGCAAGCCCCAGGCGTTATAGGCAACACCCTCAGTCTCAAATTTGAGCCCACGCAGCTCGTATTCGTTCACTGATTTGTCAGGCAAGCGCCCGCTTAGGCCTACCGCATGAAAGGTAATATCGACTCCGGTGCCTGAGACCCCTGCGATAAAGCCTTGCACCGGTTCGGTAGTGCGAGGACGCAACTCAAGCCAAACACCGAGGCGCTCTTCGGCATAGACAGAGAGTCGCAAGGGCAACGACGACTTGGCCGGTGCGTGTGCTCGTGCGACGGCTCGGGCAACCCACTTATCGGTTGGCCCCACCACCATCCAATCACCTAACACGGCGGTACCAAACAACTGAGCGGGCGGCTCAGCGGGTGGTGCGCCTTGCAACAGTACGACACCATCGACCTGTCGATTTAACAAACTTTGCAAACGCAAGCGAAACAACGCCAAGGCACGTCGATTCTCTGGCTGCGCATACACGGCATGCGTCGTCACAAGAAGGATGACCGCTGCCTGCGCATCGGCCGCCTCTTTAGCCGACGCCAGCCACGCCTGCTTTTCTTTTTCAGGCCAGTGCTGCCCCTTCACATTCAGACCGTATTGTCGAGCTGCGCCCGCGATGAGCTGAGCGGCCGGATCCACCCCCTCACCCCACGCAATGACCCACGCGCATTTGTCTGCCATGTCTCGTCCTTAAGAAAAAGTCGCGACGAATTCGCCGGCAGCATCAACATCCAACTTCGCTTTGGAGGGATTGGTATTTTTTGCCATGCTTTCGAGCAAACTATTTGAAAGCAGAGGCAAAACCGTACCCTTCAGGATAAAGTCGATGTTACGCGCGCCAGTTTCAACCTCGGTGCAACGCGCTGTCACGACGTCGCGTGCAGGCGTAGTCACTTCAAGCGCAATCTTGTTGTTTGCAGCCATACGGTTGATGACCTTCTTAAGCTTCAGATCAACAATGCCACGCAGCGCGTCTTTGGGTAAGGTGTAGAACGGTATCACCGTCATACGCGCCAACAACGCAGGCTTGAAATGATTTGACAAGATGGGCCGCACGGCCGCCATCACCACCGAGGGATCAGGGCGTTCATCCCCAGAACACAATTCAGTGATGACATCTAGGGCTAGATTTGACGTCAAAAATACAACTGTATTTCTAAAGTTAATTTCACGCCCTTCACCGTCGGACAAAATCCCTTTGTCAAACACTTGGTAAAACAAATTCACCACATCGAGATGCGCTTTTTCAACTTCATCAAGCAGCACGACTGTGTAGGGACGCTGACGCACCGCCTCGGTAAGAACACCGCCTTCACCGTAGCCGACGTAGCCTGGAGGCGAACCCACTAAACGGCTCACGGTATGCTTCTCTTGGAACTCACTCATGTTGATCGTGACAATAGACTGCTCGCCACCAAACATCATGTCCGCCACGGACAACGCAGTTTCGCTTTTGCCGGTACCCGAAGGGCCCGCAAGCAGAAATACACCCATCGGCTGGTCTGGGTCACGCAGGCCCGAACTTGCCGACTTCAGCACTTCAGAAATGGCTGCAATCGCGTGATTTTGACCTTTAATTCTCGCCTCTAAAGACTGCTCAAGCGCCAAGGCGCTCGCGGCATGATCACGCATCATTTTGCCTAAGGGCACGCCGGTACGGTCTGACACGACCTTAGCGATCGTATCGGGCGCCACCTCGATGAAGACGAGCTTTTCTTTACTCTGTAATTCAGCGAGTACAGCCTCAGCTTTGTGAACCTCTTGCTCGACATGTTCAAGCGTGCGTGGCGCTGCAGTTTGCTCATTCGCTGCGGGAGTGACATTCGCCGCCGCAGCATCGCCTGTCGTAGTCGTTGGTGCCGCGACAGCATCAGCTGTGGTTGTCGCTGGCACTGGGGTCGCGCCCGCTGTAGAGGCGGAGGCTTGCGCTTGCCCCTTTTTCAGCTGCGCACGTTCTTGACGCAAACTGACTACCGTACGTGCCATCTGCAGCTCTTTATCAAAGCGCGCCTGCAAACCTGCCAACGTCTCGGTGATGCTCGCTTGTTCGTCGGCAATCGCAACCAAGCGTTCGAGGTCAACACCCACGCCGTTATCTTGATCACGTAATAAACCCAGCTTTTCGCGCTCGAGCATTTGCACCTTGCGCTCGCGATCCTCAATAAAATCTGGCTTTGAAGACAAATTCACTTTAATGCGCGCGCAAGCGGTATCAAACAGATCGATGGCTTTATCGGGTAACTGCCGCCCCGTAATGTACCGATGCGACAGCTCTGCCGCTGCCTGTAAGGCATCGTCGCGCACAATCACTTGATGCACTTCTTCGTAACGCGATTTCAAGCCACGCAAAATCTGCACGGTCATTTCGACAGAGGGCTCGTCAAGTTTCACCAGCTCAAAGCGACGCGCCAGTGCGGGATCCTTTTCAAAATATTTTTTGTACTCGCTCCAGGTCGTTGCGGCAATCGTGCGCAACTCGCCACGTGCAAGTGCAGGCTTCAGAAGATTCGCTGCATCATTGGTACCCGCAGCGCCACCGGCGCCAATCAGCGTGTGTGCCTCATCAATAAACAATAAGATCGGTTTGGTCGAGGCTTTGATCTCGTTGATCACGCCACGCAAGCGATTTTCAAACTCACCTTTGACGCCTGCACCAGCCTCTAGTGCCCCCATATCCAACCCTAAAATGGTGACGTCTTTCAAAATATCAGGGACATCACCTTCGATCACGCGCACAGCCAAGCCTTCGATGACAGCTGTTTTACCGACGCCTGGATCACCGACGCAAATCGGATTGTTTTTACGGCGACGTGCCAAAATGTCAACCATCTGACGGATTTCTGGATCGCGTCCAAACACGGGGTCGATCTTGCCCGCGCGGGCCTTAGCAGTAAAGTCTTCGCAAAATCTTTGCAGCGCACTACCAGCTTTGTCGCCTTGAGGCGCGGCGCCTGCCCCAGAGCCAGTCTCGTTACCCATTGGGCCTGACTCGCCAGCTTCACGCGAAGTTGCAGCGACTTGGCCTAAGAGCCCCATCACTTTTGTTTTATTCAGGCCGTCAAGCAGTTTGGTGTACGAGTCGATGCCATAAAATGACAGGCGCGAGATAAAGGCAGCAAACAGTGCGCCCGAGCGGATACGGTTTTCAAACAATTCAACTGAGGCAATTAACCAGCCGTCAGCAAACAGTTCAGGCAATAACGGTGAAAATTGAGGCTTACCACCGTTACCCGTCTTAAACGACTCGATGGTTTGATCCAACGCTCGCATCACGCGCCCCGGATCGATTCCTGCTTGCTTCAGGATCAGCTGAATATCGCCCATTGGATCTTCAAGCAGACGTGCCATCAAATGCTCAACAGTGATCTCATAATGCGTGCGGCTTAAACAAGTACCGGCTGCATTTTCGAGCGCGCCACGGCAACTCGTGTTCAGTCTGCTTACTAGCGGTGCAAATTCAACTACCTGCATTGCTTTCTCCTTGAAACGTCTCGAAAACCAGCCAGCTCATTGTCTGTCTGGATTAATTAACAAAATATGAAAAACCACCGATTGGACCTTCTTTCCCAAGCGAGGCACCCAATCCTAATTTCGCCATCCCTAATGGTTTGGGTGTTGGCGAGCGTGCAACTTTAAAACAAATACGTAAATTATCTAGCGCAAACAATTGCAACGACTGTGTCAAAAGCGGATAGAGCTTGCCGCCAGGAACAACTGCTTCAATATCAGCCGTCGCTTGGCCTTGCAACACAATCGAAACATTATTTCTTCGATCAATCAGGGTGTCGCCCAAAACGGCCTGACTCCCTAACTGATGCGAAACACGCCCCAGACATAATCGCGCTTGCACAGGTACCCGCATGCGAGTGGGTGCACAGGGGTACACCTTGGTCGTGCCAGAGCGAACGATGCAATTCACCAGCGATTGCAAACCGCTCGCTGAACGATGAATGGTAGACAACAGTGGCGCAAGATGTACGATTCGAGGCCATTGATCAAAACGTTTACGGTTCGCCTGACCCACTAACCCTACCCAACTGGTCTGGCGGGTAAGTTGACGCTCAGTCAAACCTTGTTGCAACCCAGTCAGATTGCGATGCCTAGTCCATGCTTTGATCAACAGCGGATAGGCGGCATAGTGAAACAAATCTAACAAGCCACGTGCACTATTTCGCCCTAGTTGGCTGGCCTGCATCAGACCTTCAGTGTAAAAGTAGGGCAAGGGTGATGTGACGCCGTACAGTCCAAAAAAGCCGGCCTCGACTTGGATTTTCCCGTCGCGACGTTGTTCGATACTAGAAAGATCGTGCTCTGGAAAGGCCAGAGACAAGGTGGGACGAACTCTAAGCACCTCGGTCAGACGAGACTCCCACTCTTCTGCTGAGGTCTCGACTCCTCGCGCCAACCCCTCTTGTTTGAGCGCGTGCGACAGCAAGCGCGCCATCTGAAAAAAGTCCAGTTGTGCGTAATTTTTACTAAAAAATGCGACTACAGCATCAAGTCCGGTGCCAGCAAGGTGGGCCATTCGAACTGCTCTCCACTTACAGGGTCTGCCACCACGAGTGTGACATATGAATTTAATCCTACGAGTCCAGCAAAAAATGGTGATAGTAGTTCACCGAATAACATGAGGTCGCCACCGCTCGCGTAATAATCAAGTCTCAGTTTCAACCGAACGATATAGCCGCGTACGAGGCTGCCGCGTACGAGACAAGTGTCGCTCATCAAGGACACCTCCTCGATTCCCGCAATGCGGCGCCGTGCGGCTGTCAGACGCCCAGGATCCCCGCCGCCCTCTGGCAGATACAGTGACAACAATTCTTTAAGCGTTTCAATTTCAGCAAAGGCCTGCAAATTTAGCCGTGCGTGCGCCACGACTTTCCACATGGCGTCCACCCCTAGTGCCGGCAACGACCAACCCGTTGGCAGGGTCACGTTTTTGACTGTGACTTTTTCAGGCGATTCGGTCGTACGCAAAGAGATCTCGCCAAGTCGCAGACTCTCTGGCAATCGGCCATTGGTACAGCGCATCTTGATTGATAAGGTTTCACGCCTTGTGAGGTCGAGACTCTTGTTAAAGGGTAGTCGAATATATTGCTCAAACGCACTACGCTTGACGCTGTTACTGGCTATGACCTGATACTTCAACGCATCATCTTCAACCAAAAGATCAGTCGTGGGCATGTAATACTTTTCTTCAGATTGGCCTTGTATGCGACCAGTCACTGTCACCACATCGTGCACCACTGCCCGACCCGGCTCGTAACCCATCGGTTCAAGCCTGTAACTTTCTTTAAGATGCGTCACCTCAATCGGATTCGCAAAGGCCTCAAACAAATTCACTGCGGGCACCGCATTGAGCGTGAAGTGCGGCAAGGTTGGTTTGGGCAATTTTGCGGTCGGTAGGTCAAACTCAAACTCAATTACAAGTTCTCGACCGCTACCGCGCGTGGTCCAGCTGTCGAAGCCTTGCAGCTGAATAAAGAAGGCCCGCTCAGGAAATGCCAAGACTTCACGAATCCATTGCAGATGCGGCGCAATGGATCGCTGCGTTGAGAACAGATGTTGCGAAGCGTCTAAGCCACCAAATGCTAAGGATAGGGGCTGGTGGTCGACTTGCGCTACGTTACGCACAGAAACTCGGCTGAGATGCCGCCTGAGCCCCATCAAGAGTGTGGTGGCCTCTGGATAGGGGCCCGACAAGTAAAGAGACAAAGAGTTGCCAGACCATTGATTGAGGGGTTGGCCCTGCAGCTCAAGTTCAAGCGTCAGTGTCGAGCGATTCCTGTTAAGCGCCTGCAGACTCACTCCCGTTAATGTGATCGGCTGTATCACAAGCGGCCAAGAGGTTAAGAACTGACAGGCGGTCTCTTGAACGGGTATCGACGCAAAGGGTGTATTGGCCTTGACCTCATATCCATCTGGCAATTTACCGCTTGCGCTCAAGGCGAGTACTGTGGCCGCAGGCAACGGATTGACGAGATCAGGTCCAACTAAAGAGACCACGTCACCGATGAACTCAGGTAACTCGTCGTCCATTTTTTGACGAACCATTGCCGTTAAGAAGGCAAACCCCTGCAACAGTCTTTCGACATCGGGGTCGCCGCTGCTCCCCGATAAATAGGAGGCAATGGTCGGATTTTCGGTGGCGAACTCGTGGCCTAAACTATGTAATCTCGCCAATTCGGCTGCGTAAATCTGATCAAAGGCCATGCGCATGTTCCACGCGGACTTGACCAGCAGAGTCGATCCGCAAAAACATTGAGAACTCTTTTATAACGGCTGTTGAGCCAATGCCTAGGTCTATTTGTCCAGCCAAAATAAACTTGAGCGTGATGACTTCACGCTCTTCAATGACCTGTTGTATTGTGGGCTTGAGCAGCCGTTTTTCGTAACGGTCAATCTGAATCAGAATTTCTCGTTGTATGTCAGTGACATAGCCAACAGCAAACGAGCCAGCAATGTTTGACATGTCGGGAAGCCCATACTCAGCGTCAACCGGTACAGACCCCCGACGTACATTGAGCAGACGGGAAAGATAGCGCTGGATGGATGCCTTGACCAAGTCTTCAGGAGATCGCCGATCACTTAGATTGGGGAACTCTTGTCGACTCAACCTCTCAAGCAATCTTTCTTTAACCACTCAATGACCTCGATTGCTCAAAGACTTAGGCTTTGGGTGAGCTCCATGAATCTTCTGCCTCGATGCCATCAGGCGTCCAGGTGTCGACGATGGTCTCGTAGGTAAACGCGACATCTTCCATATGACCCATCGTTTTTTGCATAGGATCCAAACAGTTTGGCACCCAAGTATGGATGTGGGTGATGATGGCATTTTTGAGTTCAGTTGTGTAATAGAGCTCTTCTTTACCCGCTGGAGAAATACGGTAGTAAGACAGCTTGACACTACTTAATTGCTCACCAGAGGTCAACGCCTGAAAAAGTTTGGGCGAAGCTTTATCAAGCTCTTTCGTCAGTGTTAAGGCACCGTGCACGCGCTTACCTGTCGGCAAGCCTGTTTGTGGTGACTTGGGGATTTCGATCATATGCTCAACAGCCTGGATGAGCATGGTGTTTTCATGCCCTTTAATCGTGCAGCTACCGTCGATGGCGCCCTGCGTGTTGCCTGTTACGGTTAAAAACATTGGGGTTGGCATTCTTAGCTCCTGTTGGTTTGTCAAAAAAGTTAAGGTACAACGATGATTGTTTCGTTAGTTTTACTGCTTTACGTTTTACTGCTTTACGTTGACAACATACCCCGTGTAAGCGGTATGTCGCCGCAAAAACACTTAGCTCTTGTCCAGTTTGCCGACCAAAGACAGCGTGAACGAAGCGCCCATGTACTTGAAGTGCGGGCGCACACGCATCGATACACGATACCAACCTGGATCACCTTCTACATCATTGACTTCGATCACCGCTGAACGCAGTGGGCGACGGCTTCGCACCTCAGGGCCAGGGGCATCCATATCCGCAACATACTGGCGAATCCAATTGTTGAGTTCAGTTTCAAGATCGCCACGCTCTTTCCAGGTACCAATGTTTTCACGCTGCAGCACTTTGATGTAATGCGCTAAACGATTGACCACAAAGATGTAAGGTAGCTGTGTACCAAGCTTATAGTTAGTCTCTGCCTCTTTGCCTTCTTTTGAGTTACCAAAAAACTTGGGTTTCTGGCAAGAGTTCGCTGAAAAGAACGCCGCATTGTCGCTATTTTTGCGCATGGCCAGCGCGATAAAGCCCTGCTCTGCCAACTCAAACTCGCGACGCTCAGAGATCAATACCTCGGTTGGGATCTTGGTTTGGATCTCGCCCATAGCTTCGTAGTTATAAATCGGTAAGTTCTCGACCGCACCACCGCCCTGAGGCCCAATGATATTGGCAGCCCAACGATACTGGGCAAAGCTGGCAGTCAGGCGCGACGCAAAGGCGAACGAGGCGTTGCCCCACATAAAGCTATTGTTGCCGCCGCTCACATCTTCGTTGTAAGCGAATTTTTTTGCGGGTACGGTATCGACACCGTAGGGCGTGCGCAGCAAGAAATGTGGCATCACGAGTGCGACGTTACGAGCGTCATCACTTTCACGGAAGCCACGCCATTTTGTATAGGTGGGGCTTTCGAAAATACCAGACAGATCTTTTAGGTCTGGCAGCTTTGCATAATCTTCGAGGCCAAAGAACGACGCGCTGACCCCGCCGATAAACGGTGCGTGCGCCATAGCTGCCACACTGGCGACATATTGCAGTAACGCCACATCTTGCGTACCGGGCCCAAACTCGTAGTTTGATACGATCGCGCCGAAAGGCTGACCGCCAAACTGACCAAATTCAGCAGAATAAACGTTTTTGTACAACCCTGATTTAGTGATTTCTGGCGAGTCTTGAAAGTCATTCAACAAATCTTCTTTCGAGACGTTCATCACTTGGATTTTGACGTTTTCACGGAAATCCGTGCGGTCGACCAGAAACTTAAGCGAGCGCCAGGCAGACTCTAACTTTTGGAAAGCAGGGTTGTGCAACACCTGATCCACTTGCCGACTTAGCTTTTTATCAAGTTCGGCGATCAATTCATCAGCCAAGGCAGCCGTGATGCGATCGGTCGAGCGCGTGGGGTCAAGTAACGTACCAATGAAAGACTCAATACCCTGCTTGGTGATGGAGTACGAGTCGTCACCAGGACGAATCTTGCTGGTTTCTAGCAACTGATCAATCAAAGAGCCGGTCTCAGCCGCGCCGGACGCGGCGCCTTGGGCTTTTGCTTGTTCTTCACTCATCGAATTCTCGCTTTTTATATGCTTTGGAGTTTGAATGGATTACTTTTTGTCTAAGCCAAGCTCAGCCAACAGCTTTGCCCGACTGCCTTCATCACTGACAAGCGCCTGAAGCTTTTTCCGAAAGTCGGGCACGTTACCCAGAGGGCCTTTCAGGGACTTCAATGCTTCGCGAAGTTCGAGGATGCTTTTGAGTTCGGGGACTTTCTCAACAATCGCATCGGGTTCAAAATCAGCGAGCGAATCAAATTTCAAGCTCACTGCAAGGCTCTCGTCTGAGTCTTCATTTTGCAGGCGGTTGGGGACGCTCAAGTCGAGTGACAGCTTCTGCGCCTTGAGCACCTCTTGGAAGTTGTCTTTATCAATATTGATTGGTGCCCGCTCTTCGACTGGCCGGTCATCAGCGCGTTGTGTGTAGTCGCCTACCACCAACAACTTCAGAGGTAATTCGACCTCAGCCTGCGCATCACCCGTTGCTGGCTTGTACGTAATATTGATTCTCTCTTTTGGTGCAACTGAACCGGCACTAGCCATCATTATTCTCCTAGAATCTAAAGGTGCTCGGGAATTCCGAGCGACAAAATGCATGACAACACCCAAAATTTGCAATTAGGATGAGCACTGAGTGTGCCATTTTGCTGGCAGTAACGCAAGATCGCAACAGAGTAATACTTACAGTAACGCAAGATCGCAACAGAGTGATCCCGACAATAACGCAAGATCGCAATAAGTTAATGTAGCAGCCCTCGCAATCCTCGCAAATACTGACGATTATTTTTTATTGTGCAGGGATTTCGAGGGTTTCCCCTAGCTTGATGAGATCGCTCTTGAGCCTGTTTGTTTTCATCAATGTTTTCACATCGACCTGGTATTCAATCGCTAACTTAGATAGCGTATCGCCCAACACTACGACATGACTGCGCGTTGTCGCCCTCTGAGCCGAAACCGGTGGGCGGCTTGTTACTTCAGGCTTCTCTTCAACAGGGGTCGCGACTGCTGGCGGCAAGGGGGTCGCAGTTGACGAGGCTGCTGGCACCGCTGCATCAACGAGTGACGCAGCGCGTTGCTCAATCAGCCGTGGCAGGGCCATCTGAACAGACACAGGGCGCGCGCCAACCCAGCATTGTCCTATCCGCTCAGGAATATTCAACTGCCTGCGTGCTGACGCACCTGCTGTCACAGTCGGCATCGACACTTCAGCCAGATGGCTGTAATCAGAGGCTAGTTTCAATAAGGCTTCTTGCCCCACAAAGTCGTAGCGCACATTGATCGAGCGCACGTCTTGACCCTCAAGCTTTTCTCGCAGTGCCGGAAAATCTTCGGGCGTAAAAATGCGTTCGCCATCTTGGAACTCTTCGATAAAACGGGCTAAGCCTAAAGCACCGGGATAGCGGCGAGTCAAAGACAGGCTTTCAATTTTTATCTGTAGCGAGACGTCGCCGCAAAGATCGGGCGACCAAGTCACCGTGTCGTTTGCCTGCGCGTTAAAGTTATTCAACACAATTTCTTCGTTGGCGCATTGAATCGACAGAATCGCCGCATAAGGCTTCACTTTGGCACTGGTATTGACACCAATTGGACGCGAGGTGATTGCCAATTTGACTGACTTGCCTTTAGCGCTTTCTGCTCGCTGATCTTTGACGAGTTGCTCAACGCGCGCACCGATCGAGCGATTCAAAAACGGCACAAAATCGCTATGGAACGGAAACTCAACCCCCCCCAACTTATCGTAAGCCAAGGCTTTGACCGGTAAAAACTGCCCGCCTTTCTGTTGAATGAACGGCTTGGCTGAGCCGTTAGCAAAGGCCCAGACTGAGCCTTGTTGACCAAAGAGCTGTTCGCCAATCTCTTTGGCACTCACTGCTGTCTGCGT
>Ga0209550_10001511_pt1 | contig 22264 bp, 17 predicted proteins | sample LauGreSuBDMM15SN_2_FD_187567 | JGI IMG/M metagenome (GOLD analysis project Ga0209550, IMG submission 187567) | Freshwater lake microbial communities from Lake Michigan, USA - Su13.BD.MM15.SN (SPAdes) (version 5) | ecosystem: Environmental > Aquatic > Freshwater > Lake | place: Lake Michigan... | reverse complement strand
ATTGCATCAAGCGTGATTCGTGCGACACGACCATTGCCATCCAAAAATGGGTGAATCCAGACCAAACGATGGTGGGCGATAAAACTTGCCATGACGGCACCTAGTTTATAGATCCCACCTCGCGTTGCCGTCGCCAAGCGCTGGCCATAGACCGACTCATAGCGCGCCATAAAGGCAGGCAAAGATTCCGCACTTGGTGGCACGTGTTGACCGACGATGACGTTCTGGTCTTGTTGCCTGAGTTCACCCGGCACGACACTTGAGCCATCAACCAGAAGCAGAGACTCGGGCGGTAGATTGTCGTAAAAAGTGGCGTGTGCGTTTTTAATAAACTCAGTGAGTGACATACTTTGCAGATCGCATGCGCGAGCCCAGCGATCAGTTTCGATATGAGCCGCTGCAAGATTTTTAAGATCCCGATGCCCTTTGTTTTGCTTAAGGTGCACGATTGCTGCGTCAATATCGATGGGCAAGGTCTGATGACCTTCAAGCAAATTTGAGTAATAGCAGTTCATGCCCATTACCAGGGCCGACATCCCGTGTGCCGTTAGCGGTGAAAGGCGGGCATCCAATGCCGCCGAAGCTTCAGACAACTGTTGCGCCAAGCCCAAAAGCTCTTGATGCGCCAAACGAGTGGCGTCAATTAAAAGAGGCTCCATCTGAAAAGGCTGACTATAAAACTCTGACATTTTATTTAATTGGTTAACTAATTGCCGATATCATAAAACAATATTTATGTTTATAGTCAATAAGTTATGTATAAAATTTGGATAAAATTGCCGATGTAGTTGCCGATGTAGTTGCCCATGAGGTAGCCGATCTAATTACCGATCTAGTGCTCGGTATTTGGGCTAAGAGCGTAGTGCTCCTGCTCATAGGCCTCAATCAAGGCAACAAGCATCTCCATCTCGTCGGCTTCGGGTGTACACGCCTCAGCTTGAAACACGGTCTCTAACCGTTTAAGCGCCTTTTGAAGATCCGCGTCATTTCGTATTGCCTTAATATTCACCAACTGACTCCATCGTTGCGTGATGGTATCAAAACTTAGGACCACCACCCCAATGAAAATCCTAATCGTGTTCGGCACCCGCCCTGAGGCGATCAAGATGGCGCCGCTGGTGCATGCGTTTAAGGCCAATCCCGCCTTTGAAACGATTGTGTGCGTCACCGCCCAGCACCGGCAAATGCTGGATCAAGTCCTCAATATCTTCGAAATCACCCCCGACATCGACCTGAACCTGATGCGCGCTGGGCAAGATTTGTTTGATGTCACAAGCGCAGTCTTACTGGGCATGCGCGAGGTTTTAAAAACCCACCACCTAGATGCTGTGCTGGTACATGGCGACACCACCACAGCCTACGCCACCGCTACCGCAGCCTTTTACGCAGGGATTCCGGTCGGGCACGTTGAGGCCGGCTTGCGCACTCACAACATCCTGTCGCCGTTTCCTGAAGAATTTAACCGTCAGGTGGTCAGCAAGATCGCGACATGGCATTTTGCCCCTACCGAATCTAGCCGCCAAAATCTTTTAGACGAACGCACGCCTGACCAAAACATCACCGTCACCGGCAACACCGTGATTGACGCCTTGTTTTGGGTGCTTAAGCGCATTGAAAACGACCCCGTCAAACGCGTGCAACTCGAAGCCTTTTTAAGCCAACGGCTACCCTTTGATTGGACAAGACAACGCTTTGTGCTGATCACCGGCCACAGACGCGAAAACTTTGGCGACGGGTTCTTGGCGATTTGCGAGGCGATTCGCCAACTGGCAGCCGCGCAGCCAGAGGTGCATTTTGTGTACCCCGTGCATCTCAATCCACATGTCCAAAAGCCGGTTTACGACCTGATTAGCGGCCAGGCAAATATCCACCTGATCGATCCGCTTGGATACGAGCCTTTTGTGTTTTTGCTTAAACATGCCTATCTGGTGCTGACCGATAGCGGTGGGATTCAAGAAGAGGCGCCCAGCTTGGGCAAGCCTGTCTTAGTGATGCGCGAAGTGACTGAACGGCCCGAGGCGGTTAAGGCCGGTACGGTTAGGTTGGTAGGGGCGGATACCGCCAAAATTGTGCGGCATGTGACAGAACTACTGAGCGACGAAGCAGCTTACGCAGGGATGTCTAAGGCGCATAACCCTTACGGAGATGGCATGGCGTCTGAGCGGATCGTCGCCACATTTAAGACACTGAACAAGCCCATTTCCTAGAAACAAAGTTATAATTTACAAATCTAAAGTTGAAACTTGAATTTGTAAATGATCCCTCGCGACGCTGCAAAAACCCTTAGCCGACTGGCCAAAGGCTTTCCGATCGTCGCCATTACCGGGCCTCGTCAGGCGGGTAAAACCACCTTAGCCAAAGCCGTGTTTGGCGATAAGCCTTACATCACCCTTGAAAACCCCGACGAGCGCGAGTTTGCACAAAACGACCCAAAGCGGTTTTTAGCGCGCTTTTCACAGGGTGCGATTTTGGATGAAATCCAACGCTGCCCCGAATTGCTGTCTTGGTTGCAAGGCTGGGTCGATGACCGCGGGTTAATGGGTGATTTTGTAGTGACCGGTTCAGCGCAACTTGATCTTGTGGCAGGTATTACACAAACTCTGGCCGGGCGCGTGGGGCGGGTCGAGTTATTACCGCTGAGTGCGTCTGAACTGACTTCGGCAAACGCGTTGCCAAGCTCTTTGACACACATGCTTTTTCAGGGCGGCTACCCTGCTCTATATAGCCGTGCCGTTACGCCGCAAGACTGGTTTAACAACTACATGGCTACGTATATTGAACGCGACGTACGGCAACTCATTAATGTACGAGAATTGGGGCAATTTCAAACTTTTGTCAAAATGTGTGCAGCCCGCACCGGGCAGCTCTTGAACTTAAGCGCGCTTGGGGCAGATTGCGGCATCAGCGCGGTCACCGCCAAGCAATGGCTAACCGTTCTCGAAGCAAGCTACGTCGTCGCGCTGCTTCGCCCCCATCACAACAACTTTGGCAAGCGTTTGGTTAAGACCCCCAAGCTGTATTTTTTGGATTCTGGCCTAGCCGCTTGGCTTCTGGGTATACGCGATGCACAAACGCTTGAAACCCATGCGTCGCGCGGTGCGCTCTTTGAAACGTGGGTGTTCAGCGAACTCTATAAGCACAGCTTAAACGCGGGCCAAACCCCTGCCCTGCATTTTTGGCGCGACAGTACAGGTAACGAAATCGATTTGATCGATGAAACTGCACAAGGCTTACGACCTATCGAGATCAAATCAGGTGCCACTTACGCCAAAGATTGGGCCGCTGGGCTAGGAAAATGGCAAGGCCTCGCCAAAACTGAAAGCCTGCAACCCGCAATCGTTTACGGGGGTGATTTGAGCTTTGAGCGCGAAGACCTGAAAGTTTGGGGCTGGAAGGATGTTGTCCAATCCGCGGCTTGAAGAGACCGGTTTACTCAGCTGGCTGGATACGAAATCACCAGTTTCGATTTCTCGTCATAAAACAGCCCGTGGTGCACCAAATGAACGGCTATCGAGCCTGAGGCAGTTTTTATCTTTCGAGTTGTGAGGTCGCCGCGCAAGTTGAAGCCGGCTTACGCACGCACAACATCCTGTCGCCGTTTCCTGAAGAATTTAATCGCCAAGTGGTGAGTAAGATCGCGACATTGCATTTTGCCCCTACCCAATCTAGCCGCCAAAATCTTTTAGACGAAAGCACGCCTGATCAAAACATCACCGTCACCGGCAACACCGTGATTGACGCTTTGTTTCGGGTGCTTAAGCGCATTGAAAACGACCCCGCTAAGCGCGGCCAGCTCGAAGTTTTTTTAAACTAACGGCTACCCTTTTATTGGACAAGACAACGCTTTGTGCTGATCACTGGCCATCGTCGCGAAAACTTCGGCGACGGGTTCTTGGCGATTTGCGAGGCGATTCGGCAACTGGCGGCCACACACCCAGACGTGCATTTTGTCTACCCTGTTCACCTGAACCCCAATGTCCAACAACCGGTGTACGGCCTAATTAGCGGCCACGCAAATATCCACCTGATTGACCCGCTTGAATACGAGCCCTTTGTGTTTTTGGTTAAGCATGCCTATTTGGTGCTGACTGATAGCGGTGAGATTCAGGAAGAGGCTCCCAGCCTGGGTAAGCCGGTGTTGGCGATGCACGAGGTGACTGAGCGGCCTGAAGCGGTTGAGGCTGGTACGGTTAGACTGGTGGGGGCGGATACCGCAAAAATTGTGCGGCATGCGTCAGAACTACTGTGCGACGAAGCAGCTTACGCAAGCATGTCTAAGGCGCATAATCCTTACGGGGATGGCATGGCGGCCGCGCGAATTGTGATGGTTTTTGGGACGCTTGAACGGCGAGTTCCTACAAATCATTAGGCTTAGGTGGGGCAATGGATAAATAAGCCAAGCGCTTTGCCTCTTGTCGGCCGCGTACTACGTTGTCAAGAATCAAACCAGCTAAAAAGGAGAGAGCGGCACAAATCATCAAGGACGCGCAAAGTATGGCCGTCGGAAATCTCGGCACTAAGCCGATGGCAAAATACTCGCCCAACAGTGGCGCCGCCAAACCGACGGACAACGCAGATAATAAAGCTGCCGTGATCCCAAAAAAAGCAAGGGGTCTTTCACCTATAAACAAACAACATATCGCCCACAAGATCTTGAAACCATCTCGGTAGGTTGAGAGCTTGCTTTCCGATCCCTCCAATCGTGCGCCGTAGGGCGTCATCACTTCACCATAGGGCACTCGCATCTCAAGCGCGCTGACCGTCAACTCAGTCTCAATTTCAAAGCCTCTGGACAGTATGGGCGTTGACTTCATAAACCGCCGAGTAAAAGCACGGTAGCCAGACAACATATCCGTGAAATTACCGCCAAAAATACGAAGCACCGCTTGCGTAAACAGGCGATTTCCCCATTGATGGCCTTGCCGATAAGCAGCTGGACTGACCACAGGGTCCGTTTGTCTACAGCCCACAACCATATCCAGTGTTTCATCGATCAACTTATCCACCATTGAGATGACCGATCCAGCAGCGTAGGTAGCGTCGCCGTCAACCATGACATAGATATCGGCCTCGACATCCGCCGCCATTCGTCTGACCACGTTGCCTTTTCCGGGTAGTGGCACGCTGAAGACCCTGACTCCTTCACGTAGAGCGATTTCTTTGGTGCGATCTGTCGAGTTGTTATCAAAAACATAAATATCTAACTCTGGCATCGCTTGCCGAAAGTCAGTAATGACTTTTGCAATGGCCGCCTCTTCGTTGTAGCACGGTACAATCAACGCGACATGCAAGCCACGATAAGAGACGAAGGTTTTGCTAGTAAGTCGCATAAGTATTTACTGTACCAAGCTATATGAATGACAGCATCTATGATGATCGCATTATGCCGAAGGATAAAGTCGGGTCACAACATCATAATCACAAAAACAATGTTAAAAAGCGAAACTTGGCGTAGCCACTACGCGATTCCAGTCTTATTTATGATCTTTCTGGTGCTAATTTGTGTCACACCCCCTCTGCAGTCACCCGATGAATTTGATCATATTAAACGAGCCTATGCCCTTAGCGAAGGTACGATTTTTTTTAAGGCACAAGGTGCCCAATCGTCTGGAGCGATGATTGACGACGGCCTCATTAAATATATTGCATTACATGATTCGCTTGGCCTTAATCCTAACCAGAAAGTCGTCTCTAGCGATTTGGCTAAAGCAAAAGAACTACGCTGGGAAGGCACTAAGACTTTTAGCGCGACGCCAGCGACCGCTTTTTATTTTCCCGCGATCTATGCACCACAAGCTTCCGCCTTACTTTTAAGCAAAGCGCTGGGCCTTTCGATCAATCAATCCTATTACGCGACTCGGATTGTTGCTAGTTTGACGGTGTTATTGATTCTCGCCGCTGCGTTTGCGCTCACGACTCCTTCGCTCGTGACGCTTGCTTTGCTTGCTATGCCCATGAGTATCTTTCAACTGTCATCGACAAGCCTAGACGGCATCGCCACGGCCCTAGCCATACTTTTTATATCGATTTTTTTAAAAATTCTACGTGAACCCTCTTGCAACAATACAAAGCTATTCTGGCTCGCCCTCCTCACTTTCGTACTGCTCGCATCAAGTCGCTTACAATTATTACCCTTCTTTCTGTTTTTCCTCGTACTCTTTTGGCGCGACAGAAATTACGTTCATTTAGCCGCCGCTTTGGTGACCCTAGGTTTGGTATGCGCGTGGGTTATCATCGCGGGCAAATACACCGTCGATCACCGCGTGCCTAGCAGTATTGCTAGCAGTCAGGTCGCGCTCATCTATCTTCGCGATCCGATTGCTCTCGCCCAAATTATTTGGTCAACACTCACCGACGAGTTAACGCTCCGGGGCTACTTCACCTCATTTTTGGGGATGTTAGGTTGGCTCACCGCGACCTTCCCAGGCAAAACTTACATATATTTGCTTTTTGGGCTGATACTAATAAGCGGTCTATCGCTTTCGTTAAAACATATCAAATGCAACTGGCGAACGAATTTTTTATTTTTGCTCATCGCAAGTCTGTCTATATTCTTGATCATGTTCGCCATGCTGACGACATGGACGCCCTATCCAAGCGCAACAATTATCGGGGTACAAGGGCGGTACTTTCTGATCCCAGCACTTTTGCTAAGCTACGGATTTTTTCCGGCCCTCTCATCGCTTTCAACTAGGCGCTCGTTGCCGGTTTCTGTCTTGCTCGCGGGTTTCACTTTATATAGCCTGTACATCACCATCGATCTGTTACTCATGCGCTATTACATCTCTGCTACATGAACAACATACACAATTAGTCGTTACGTGGCTGATAATGAAGCTACCGCATGGCCATCAATCGCACTGGTCTTACCCCTTCCACGAAAATCAGCTTTTAGTCACCAACCCGCACCGATTACCAACCACAGTTGGCTTAATTTCGCGCTCTTCACAAAACTCCATGTAGGCTTGATAGGCTCCGTCGTAAGTCGTGTTGTTCAACACATCATCGACCACGATCGACCCGCCAACTATCAGTACCTCAAAGAGCTTGGGCAAGGTCTTTTTTATCGGTAAATACAGATCTACATCAAGAAATGCCAGTTTTACGGGGCCCAAGGTCGCGTAGTCGAAGGTCGAGCAATCTGATTTAATTGCACGCACAAACGGAAAATCAATAAAGTGTTTTTTCCAGACCTCAAAATCGTTGTACTCAAACCCCCTCAACTCGAAAAGATCTTTACCACGCGACTGCACCTCATAATCTAGGTCAGCTTTGGTAAAAGACTCAAAAGTGTCGATCGCGTAATACGGCGTGGTGTCCGCTAACTTTTGACATTTAATATGTTCTGCCAAAAACCGCGACGTCATTCCGCGTGCCACACCGATCTCTATTACACAACCGGGTGTGTCTTTGACGCGCTCGAACTCGTTAATCAGGGTCGCTAGTTGAATAGGTTCGATGCAGTAGGGATAAGTAGGTGCGCCCAACCCTAGGTGTTTGAATGCAATTGCCTTGAGTGTTTCTTTAACCGGTTTTAGCAATGAGTTCATAGAGTCATGAGGGTAAGTGTTTAATGGCGGTGGGTGGCAAAAGTTTGTGGATCGCATGGCGCGGTACCGAAGCGATATCATGACCGATGAAAGATAGAATAAGTTGCATCCCGAGCAGTATAGGCATGGCGGCAATCATGACCGTACCTGCTGTCGCAGGCACATTCGTTTGAACAGACAGTAGCCAGCCGTGCAAGCCAAAACCTATGCCAAAAATCGCCAAAAGCAGGCCCAGTACTAACTCGATTGATGCGATCGACATGTCACGAAGAAAATAGTTGTAGCCGATTCGTTTTGCGAAATTGCGTAAATGTTTCCAGAGAAATTCACCTGCAATATGCGAGACGCGTAAATTACTAACTTCAGTCTCATATTTCGCGTCCATCGGAATATCCATCACCATCGCGCGTAAGGTATTTAATCTAAAAAGCATATCTGTTTCAAAAAAATACCGCTTACTAATTTTTTCAAACGGCAGACGCTGGCACACGTTGGCGTGCACGGCCGTAAAACCATTTGTTGGATCAAAGATGCTCCAGTAGCCCGACGACAGTTTATTTAATAAGGACAAGGCGGCATTACCAAAAACTCTGACTTTAGGCATGCTTTTTAAACCCGCTAAGTCATAAAATCGATTGCCTTTTGTGTAATCTGCCAAGCCAGCAACGATGGGCGCAATAAAGTACTGGATCAGCGACGCGTCCATTTGGCCATCACCGTCGATTTTCACGATGATGTCTGCGCCATCTGCCAAGGCGGCCTGATACCCTGTCATAACCGCACCACCAACACCTTTGTTCTGCTCATGAAAAAGCACTCTCAGCCGTGTGTCGGTTGCATTTTCTAGCACCAACCGTCCAGAGCGCTCTGGGCAAGCGTCGTCTACCACGTAGATGACCGAAACCAGATCAGGGATAGACTGACAAACCTGCAAGATATGGTTCGCAACCCGGTAACACGGGATCACGACAGCGATGCTGGGTTGTTGTGCTTTATCGTACATATTGCCCTAGCTAAACCACGATGCTTTGTCAGTAACTGAGCGCAGTAGCTCTCAGCTGAGTTCATTATTTAAGCAGTTATGATACAAGCTTATAGGCTTTTGTTTCTAAAGGCTGGCCTAACACGGCATTTAGTTAAACGCCGGAGCACCGCTGAGGCCACCTTGCAACGATTTACTTATCGACGACTTGGGTCAGGCTAGTATTGCCGTTCAGATGATTGATTTTATACAAACCTCGCACACCGCCCACCGAGGCTGAATCGAAGAACGATTTGTTCTTATTCCAAAATTGATCATCTCCTCGATACAGGGCCAGATAATCGTAACCACGCAATACGCCGCCGAGCGTTTCATTGCACGTCCAAACGTCACCTTCAAAATATTTATCGCCCAAACTCCAGCACCATGATGTAGAGACTGTATGGGGCAGCATCGCGTAGTAAAACATCACACGTTCAAGCCCGTTTGAGTTCTGCGCAATAAAATAAATTTTGCGCTCAGGCTCAATAGACTTCTTCACCTGATCGGCGAAGCCCTCAATCTCTGATCTTAAAAGATGATCTGGGCCTGCAGATTTAATCCCCCTCAACTCTTTAAAAAGCTGGCTATTTGTCATCAGCGTCAGCACGACTACACACATCGCCCCCATTACGGCGGCAGTTTTACGACTAGAGCCACTAATTTTTATAAACAACGCGATCAGTACAAAACTACCCCAGGCCAAAAGATAGGTTGAAAGATAACGCTCAAACGACGCAAGTCGAACCCCCTCGTACTCAGTAAATACGATCAGATAGCTCAGTACCAACGCCGCAACATAGCACCAAAACCCAACAAATAAAGTGCCCATGACGGTACCGTAAAACACGCGTTGCTTGGGCTTCGCTAGATAAATCGCTAATCCGCTTAATAGACTAAGCGTTACAACAATCATCAAAATGGTTGGGTGCCCTTGCTTAAATGGGGCTGCAATACTTACGTAACCAGTTTCAAACATGCGGTTGACGAACTCACCCAAGGTGGCCCACAGCCTTCTTTGATGTGGCTCATCGCGCCAGGCATTCAATGATGGAATAGTTAGCACTCTGGAGGCACCTATGCTTTTGACGTACCAGGCCCAGGACTGCATCACAACAATAATGATGGCAAATATTAAAGATATGCGTAGCCAATTTGCCCTCAGCCTGATGTAAAAATGAGCAAAAGTATTGTTCTGAATTTGGCTTTTTATGGGGGTTGAAAGCAGCAGATTGGCTGCGTAAACAAACACGACAACCAAGACTAAAAGGATGCCTATCTCTTTAAGCAACATTAAAACCGTTAAAGAAATCACCAACGCCATCCAAACAGCAGGGCTCTGATCTTCTCGCACGGCAAAGCACAGGGCCGCTGCAAAGCACATCCCTAGCAAGGCATCAGAATAGAGGCTCGAAAAAGAATAGCCGAAGGCATAGACTAGGGTGGCAACAGAAACAAACAAGCAAGTTTTAACAAACGTCGTCGCCTTGGGCAAACCAGAGATACAAAGCACTCCAGACACCAACAAAATATTTTGTGCGAAGAGCGTATTTTTTTCAGACCACGATAAGAACTGCAGAACGTGATACTGAAAGAGTTGCTGTATTGGGGGATATGATTTAAAAAAAATGGGTGAATTTTCTTTAAATAACGAATCTGTCGTGTAAATCAGCCTAGTACTCGCCGCCCAAAACGAAAACTCGTCCCAGAGCAAAAACTTAAAGTTTTCGTCAATGACCAAGTAGAACCAAAAAACAACCAAAACCATCAGCAAGGAAAAAACCGGCGGTTGGGCGAAAGAAAAATATTGTTTTCTTGAGGTGACAAGACCGTATATCAACAGGCCAAGACCCGTTACGGTCGCCAACCAGGATCCCAACACCAACGCATCTACAACGGCAAAAAAATATAAAAAAACTGATACAAAGGTACAGTAAACGAAAGGCGCAGCGCTAAAGCCGAGCTTCAATTGTTCAGCAATGTATTTGACGTAACCTAGGGATGACAGGGCCAACAGCGCCACTTTAAAATATGTCATTCTTTATTCTCAGAAATAGAAACTACAGATCCTTGTATCGAACCTGTTTAACTTAACAAATAAGCGCGAAAAGACCTATCTGGGCGAAGTTGCTACAAATTGTACACAGCGCAAGGAGTTGACCGAGAACCAGCACACGGGCACAACAGCCCTCAAAAGCCGGTTTTATAGCTGCTTAGTAGGCTCAGCGGCGCTGTTCAGCCCCCGCCGAGACCGTTACAATCCAAGCAATTCGCACCTTTTGAGGTATCTCGCGTGAGCGCACAGCAGCCCTATTTAGATAAAACCATACTGATTACCGGCGGTGCCGGGGCAATCGGCAGCAACCTCGCGCGAGCGTTGGCACAAGCCGGTGCGGCCAAGGTCATTATTCTTGACGATCTGTCTGCCTCGTACGAGTGGAGCATCCCAAACCTGCCAAATGTATTGTTCGTTCGTGGCAGCATTACCAACGATATTGATTTAAAGCGTGTATTCCACGAGAAGCCTGAATATATCTTTCATTTGGCTGCCTTCTTTGCCAACCAGAATTCAGTCGACTTCCCTGAAAAAGATCTGCTAGTCAGCCAACTCGGCACCGTTAAATTGCTTGAGTACTCAGTGCTTCAAGGCAACCTAAAACGCTTTGTTTATGCTGGCTCGGGCTGTGCGATTTATGGCGCCCAAGCCCCGCTGCCGCTCAAAGAAGAATTCATGTCCATGCATTTGACGACTCCGTACCAGATCTCAAAGATGGCCGGCGAGCTCTATTGCAACTTTTATTGGCATCACTACAACCTGCCAATCGTTAAAACGCGTTTCTTTAATTCATACGGCCCCGGCGAAGTGCCTGGGCAATACCGCAACGTCATTCCAAACTTCATCTATTGGGCCATGAAAGGTCAGCCTCTACCTATTACAGGCGATGGCAAAATGACGCGTGACTTCACGTACGTGATGGATATCGTGGATGCCTTGCTCAGGGCAGGTATTGAAGAAAAAGCCATTGGTGCCGAGATGAATATCGCCTCTGCACGTGAAACAGCGATCGTAGAGATGGCTGAAATGATTAACGAACTCACCGGTAACACCGCGGGATTGTTGCATACCGATCGTCGCAAGTGGGATACCAAATCTCGCCTGCTGGCAAGCGTAGATCGCGCCAGAGATATTCTGGGCTACAACCCCCAAACCACTTTTGAAGTGGGCTTGAACAATACAATCGATTGGTTCAAAGCCAACTGGGACAACATCTCAAAAGATGCCGAATTCCCGCCTGGCATGTCCTCAGCCGTCAAAAATTACGTGCTAGGCCAAGGAAACGATCGTTAATGAAGCAAGTCGTTCAGAGCTACAAAACTGGCGAGGTAGCTCTTCGTGACGTCCCGGTACCTCAATGCGGTAGCAAACGCATTCTGGTGCGCAATCAGAACTCTCTCATTAGCCTAGGCACAGAGCGCTCAACGATCGAGCTTGGTAGAAAGTCGTTGTTGGGCAAGGCTGCAGCGCGCCCAGATCTGGTGCGACGCGCTTGGGATAAAGCAAAAAAAGAAGGTCTCTTAAAAACTTGGCAAGAGGCCATGGGTCGGCTGGACACCCCAACGCCGCTTGGCTACAGCGCAGCAGGCACCGTTGAACAATGCGGGCTTGCTGCCACAGAGTTTGCACCTGGCGACCGAGTGGCTTGCGTTGGCCAGGGTTTTGCTTCACACGCAGAGTTTGTATCAATCCCCGTCAACCTGGCTTGCAAAATACCCAAAGAAGTATCTAGCGAAGAAGCCGCCTTTGGAATGTTGGGGATCATCGCCCTCCATGGGATCAGAAGCGCAAATCTAACCTTTGGTTCGAGAGTGGTGGTGATGGGCCTTGGCTTGTTGGGATTACTCACGATTCAAATGCTTAGAGCGTATGGCTGCGACGTCATCGCCTTTGATCCAGCGACCGACAAGACGGATCTAGCGCAACGCTTAGGCTTCTTGAACGTTGCCACTGAGGCCTCAGCACTCGACCTCGTCTGCGATCATGTCACCAACGGCGCTGGTGCGGATGCCGTCATCATTACCGCAGCCACCAAAGATCGTGGGCCAGTTGACCAAGCGATTCAGCTTTGCCGGCCGAAAGGTCGGATCGTTGTGGTGGGAACAGCAGACATTCATCCCGATCGTAACGAGCTGTGGCAAAAAGAGGTAGATATTGTTGTCTCAAAAGCCGCTGGCCCAGGCTCGGTTGATCCCGTATATGAAATCGAAGGCATCGACCTACCAATTGGTGAGGTGCGCTGGACTCAAAAGCGTAATTTGCAAGAATTTTTGCGGCTGATCGCAGAGAAAAAAGTCGATGTGCAGTCGCTCATTACGCACCGCTTCAATATTGAACAGGCTGAGGGGGTGTATGGGCAATTTGTTGCGGGTACGCTCGCGCAGCCTATTGGTGTCTTGCTAGCATATCCAAATCGAGCCGTCATTGAGCGGTTTTTACCACTTGCTTCAGCACATACAAACAAAAAAAATCCCAATGCTAAGGTTTCAGTCGGCGTCATTGGTGCAGGCTTATTTGGTAAGGCTTTACTTTTACCCGCGCTACAGACTCACGCTGAAGTCGCACTACACACGCTGGTCACCGGTTCGGGCGCGAGTGTTGAACATAGCGCCAGAAAATTTGGCTTTAACAACCAAGCAACCGATTCGACCGCCGTTTGGCAAAATCCTGATATTGATGCCTTCGTTGGGCTAACGCCACACAGCAACCATGCCAAATTGGTTGGTCAAGCTCTTACGCATCAGAAGGCGTTATTTTTAGAAAAACCTTTATGCACAACCCATGACGAGCTCGACCAACTGCGCGCGCAAGCGGAAACTGCTGACGTATTACCAATTATCTTTGTCGGTCACAACCGTCGCTACTCACCGCACACCGTAAAAATGCGGCAATGGCTTTCAATACGGCAATCGCCGTTGGTGCTGCAAATGCGCATCAACACCGGCTTCGTGCCCGCGTCGCATTGGGTACACAGTGAAGACGAGGGAAGAAGCCGTGTTGTGGGTGAAATGTCTCACTTTATTGATCTGATTCAATGCTTGATCAATTCCCCGATCGTAAGGATATCGGCTGAGCGCATCTCGGGCGATAACAATAGTTCGGTCAACAACGACAACATCGCCATCACGTTTAAATGTGATGATGGATCGGTAGGGTCGATGATTTATTCTGCCTCCGGGGATAAAGCCTATTCTCGCGAAATGACTGAAATATTTTTTGATGGCAAAACGATCGTATCGAAGGATTTCAGGGTAAGTGAACTCCACCGAGGTGGCAGAGCAGAATCCTTTAAAACCAGCGGTCAAGAAATGGGCTACGCTCAAGAGCTAACAGCCTTTATCCAATGCGTCTCAGGAAAAGCTGCGCCCGACGTATCTTTGTCAGAAATGTTCGCCACCATGGATGTTATTTTCGCGATCGAACAAGCGTTGGCCACTGCACAAACGGTGTCACTCAAAGCAACGAAGGTATCAGCACCGTGAACATTCTGTTGGTGACTGACTCTTACCCACCCGAGATTCGCTCGGCATCGCACTTGATGCTAGAACTCGCTCAAGAGCTATCGCATCGCGGGCATCAGGTGACGGTCATTACGACTTGGCCTGAATATAACCTTGATCAGCACGCAACCCCGCGACAGTTTAATGAATCAGAGTCAGAGGCCGGCGTTCAAGTCATTCGCGTCAAGACGCTTCCTCATCATAATGTTAACTATATCGTAAGAGGCTTGGCGCAGCTGGTCATGCCTTGGCAGTTTCTGCGAAAATTACGCCAGCACAAAATCAAGCCAGGGGCGGTTGTGGTGTACAGCCCACCGTTACCACTCGCACTCGTCGGTAGTGCTCTAAAGCGAAAGGGCGCCAGATATCTTTTAAATATTCAAGATCTGTTTCCACAAAATGCGATTGATTTAGGGATTTTGCGTAATCCTCTTCAAATTAAATTATTTAAAGCACTTGAAAAATACGCATATAAAACAGCAGATGTTGTCACGGTGCATTCTGAAGGTAACAAAACAGTTCTGGTTAAAGAACATCCCAATCTTCGTGATCGCTTCAAGCTCTTACACAATTGGGTTGATGTTGACCATCACACCACGGTGACGCCTGCAAAAAACCATGAGGCGAATGATTACAGATTAAAGTGGGGCATTACACAAACTTACGTTGCCATCTTTGCTGGGGTCATGGGCCCATCACAATACTTAGACTTGATCTTAGGTATTGCCGAAAACATGAAAGATCGCACAGATCTGTTATTTCTGTTTGTGGGTGACGGCAAAGAAAAACAGCGGCTGCAAGAGATCGCGCGCAGTAAAGGCCTTAGTAATGTACGGTTTGAAGGATTTGTTTCACGCGAAGCCTATCCGGCACTGCTAGCTGCCTGCACGATCGGACTGGTGTGTTTAAGCCCTCAAAATCGAACACCCGTTGTGCCGGGCAAGATACTTGGGCACATGGCAGCGGGCTTGCCGATCGCAGCTTTTTTACATACCGCTAGCGATGGTCACCAATTGATTCGTGATGCGCAATGCGGCTTCTCTGGCGATTCAGCAGACACGGCGGCCTGTATTGCTGCAATGAAACAGCTACTGTCTAATGAAGATCATTTACAGTCCTTTGGAAAGGCGGGGCAAGATTATGCGATCGCAAATTTCTCAAAAGAGACCTGTGTCACGCAGCTAGAGCAAATGTTATTCAGCTCGTAAAAGCGCGTCTGAAGCTCACTGAAACGTCCGACCTTTTGGCCAAGCATGCCCCCTACTGATCGACAAAGTCAGGAAACTTTGACACCAGATATTCAGAAGCACCGTTTGTGAGATGCCCATAATCCCAGGTCATTAAGGTCTCTGGACTCATGCCATACCTCGTCAGACAGCCCTCGGTGCCACAGAGAATTTCTGTCACAGAAAGATAATCAACCTGCGTTAAAGCTGCAATCTCAGCGACTTGCCGTTCTACCTCGAATACGCGCGGATTCAACCCGAGCGACATTTCACGTGGGATCTCTTCTTGCCCAGTTCTACGATAATTTAGATAAAGCTGCTTAACCAGGCTCTCACGCCACTGGGGCACGGGCCCGACCACTACAATTTTTTTCACTCCCGCCGATTTTAGCCATTGAATAGTTTCTTTAAGATTTAGCGATTCGTAAAAGAGCCAATTGGCAGACAGGATAACGATCTGAGGGCGGGACCGCGTAATCAATGCCTGCGTATACTGGCTCACATCATTGCAAAGCTTATTCATCTGCTCGACTTGTGTGCCGAACACAGGCGGGCAGCCTCCTGCAGTCCGCTGAATGATATTGGTATTGTGGCCAAAACGACTGCTTAGTCCCGGATACAGATGTGATGCATGCGAATCGCCGAGCAATAGAACATTCGTGTGACCGGTGGTCTGCTCATCAACACACTTTGAGAAATCCTGCGAAGTTTGCCCCGTCAACAAAAAACAGGTACCGACTCGGGTACGAATCGTATGGTCAAATTCGATCGCGGCTACTTGCTGAATAAACTTGGGCATACGCGAGGGGATGCCAGCCAATAGATACACGCCAAGCCCTAATAGCCCAATGCCAACCACCACTGACAGAAGCACGCTTGTCAACCCTTTTAGCAACGATCGTCGCCGTAGGGGTTGTTCGATCAATTGATACGTCAGCCATGCAAGCACGATTGATAGAAAAACAATGGCTAAACGCATCGCTCGGCTTAACGGTTCGCTTGCGTCGAGCTGCACAAAGGTCAGCAAGGGCCAGTGCCAAAGATACAAGGGATAGCTAATCAGCCCTATCCACACCAGGATGCGGTTAGAAAAAAGAAGTCTATTGACGAACGCTTGCGGGCCTGCCCAAAGCAAAGCCGCTGTTCCTAAAACCGGTAAGGTTGCCCACCAACCCGAAAAAGTTGATTGGCTAGACAGCAATATGCCAGCGGCTAAAATTACCCCCACGCCAAGAAACGACGCGCAGTTTTTTAAAAACTGAACGACCGAGGCGTTTCGTAACTGAAGCCGCCGGTGAGTATTGTGTTGCTGAAATGCAATCAGACCGCCAACACTTAATTCCCAAAAGCGCGTAAGGGGCGAATAAAAGGTAGCTGAAGGCTCTGCTGCCACAAGATGGGCATTGAGTGCAAAAGAAATCACTGCCAGGCCTAACAGCAACCAAACCCTCGATGTTCGCATTTTCCAAATCGCGCCAAGCACTAACGGATAAAAAATGTAAAACTGCTCTTCAATCCCTAGGCTCCAAAGGTGTAACAACGGCTTGGTGTGGCTCGCCTGATCAAAATAACCGGCTTCTTGCCACAAGATTAAGTTAGACACAAAGCTAGCGCCTGCAGCAACGTGCTTACCCAATTGAGCGTAGTCATTGGGCAGTAGAACAAACCATCCCATGGCCAAACAAAAAAATAAAACCAAGGCAAGTGCAGGAAATATTCTACGAATGCGTCTTGCGTAAAAATCGACGTAACTAAATTTGTCGCGGGCTAAAGCTTTAAAAATAATGCCAGAAATCAAAAAGCCTGAAATGACAAAAAAAACATCTACGCCGATGAAACCACCTTGAAACATGCCAGGAAAAGCGTGAAATCCTACGACAGCAAGAACCGCAATCGCTCGCAGGCCATCGATATCAGATCGATAATTCTCTAGTTTTTCAACTTCGCTATTTTGGTGATTAACCGACGAGGTGCAACAGGACATATAACCCGTTTTTGTATGTATTTATTTTATTTGAGAGTAACGGCTTTCGATCTTATTGCAGGCTTTCTGATCCACTGCAAAATTTTGCCAAATAATACCATCGGCTTGATCATAGACACGCTGAAATTTATCGTTAGAATTTATGATGTTCACGATTGGATCGTCTCGTTTTTCTACTAATACTATTTGGGCTCTCGTGTTAAGAGCCTCGACTTCTGAGGCATACGCGGTATTCACAAAACCGGTGCCAAATAAGATTTGACGGGGTAACCAACGCACTTTAGGTTCAAAATAAAGAACCGTATTCCAAGGCTCATCCGCATATATTTGGCAGGTTCGAGGGTATTCTTTAATCTTTGTGTACACGGTTTTGTTGATATTCGATCTTGCATTGATCTCAACACCGTCGAAATAATTGATTAATAGCCAGGCACGCAGATAAAAATATAAACAGCTAAGCAAAACAACAGTGAGTACTATCAATGTGTTCTTCACGATTTTAATTTTTAAGCTAGTAATGTAGCTAAAAATAATCAAAAAAGTAGGAACGAATATAGGGGATAAAAATCTGTTGTCTAAAAAAACTTTTTTGTCATAACAAAACATAATAAAAATCAAAAATGACAAGTACAAAATGATAAATAAGGCAGCACAAGCCCGTAATACAACCATCTGCTGAGGCTCAATCGTCGTATTAATCCCCTTCGCGCTGCGTTTGCAAATTACCTGAACAAGCGGTATTAGCGCTATCAGTATCGCGATCAAAAGCGTCATGCCCGTAATAATCAACAACCAATTGGGCAGTAAATCTTCAAATTTACTAGATGAAGGATACAACCATCGACCAAAATTCTGTAAACCTTCAATCAGTTTTTGCGTGTTGACCTCGGGAGATTGCAACGTGCGTTGAATGGAAAGATCGTCATCGATCGCTCGATGCCCTGAAAGCCACAACGTGATTAAGAGCGCAGGGATTACTACCTGTGAGCCAGCCCTAAGTACACGACTAAAGAAGTTTGATGTATTGGCGAAGGTGAACACTACGAGCGCGTTGGTCAACGCAACATTGATACCAACATAGCGAGTCATTACCGCTAGTGTGGCGAGCCCGATCAAGGCGACTTCTAAGATATGGCTGTGATTGGGACGCTCGGCGAGGTAAAACCGAATTAAAAGAAAATCAACTAGAACAAATGAAATCAGTAGCGGTTCGCTCCACGCGTAAAAATCAACCCAAATGAGTACTTCGTGCAGGCTGATTAGAAATGCCATTAAGTAAGCAAGCACGGGACGAAAAGTGACATACTGAATGAACAGTTGAGCAATTAAAATGAAATTAATGGCGATCAACAAGCCGTGCAGCACGCGCGCGCTGTTAATGATATCGCCCCCCCCTAGATATCCAAAAATAGCGAGTACGAAAGGATACAAAGGTGGCCATTGAACGCTTGCGAAGGCCCAGCCTTGGCCAGTCAATAAGCCCTCGGCAGCTTTAATGTAAGCCGTTGAGTCGGGGCTTAACCCAAGCCCGTAACGCGTTGCCAAAAATAACAGAGCAAATAAAACGGATGCAGCAGCCGCCGCGATCACAAGAGTGAAAGGTGGTTGGCCAAAGAGCGTTCGGTCGAGCCGTGCCTGGCTGGATGATTCGCGGCTTTTACTGGCCATGATAAGCGTCAGCCTTATCGTTTTTAAATGGCATTGGCGAGACTCGTCCAGCGTCTAAATATTCATCTTATTAAAAACAAATCTCGGCAAGTGCCGAATGATCATCATAATGAGCCACCATTTTTTTGGCGTATAGGCGACCGGCTGACCTTTTTCAACGGCCAACACGATCTCTGCAGCCACGTCTTCAACGGGTGCAAGTTTCACCGCACCTTGTTCTTTTAAGGAGGCGGTCATGGGCGTATCAGTCGGGCCCGGCTTGAGCAGTACCGCCTTGACGCCACTCCCTGCGAGTCGGTGTTGTAAACCCTGCATGTACCTGGCCACTAAGCCCTTTGCAGCGCCATATACATAATTTGACTTTCGCCCTCGGTCGCCTGCAACAGAGCCAATAACGGCTACCGTACCGTGTTGATTCGCAAGCATCTTGCTCACAAATGCTTCGGCATATAAAACGGGCGACACACCATTTAATAGCAGTTCATTTTGACAATACGTTAAATCTATTTGGCCGCGGGCTTGATCGCTTAAAGAGCCGTGCGCGATTAACACGATGTCCAACCGCTCGGCGCTATTGATTGAATCAACGGTTGCTTGAATCCCCGCAGCATTGTCGAAACTACCGACCTGCACCTCGATTGATGAGGTCGCGCTGCGCGCACGTAAATCTTGCGCTAAACGATTAAGCTTTTCGAGATCCCGGCCGATCAACGTCATATTAACCTCGGCTTGTTGAGCCCACAGCCTTGCGCAATGGGTGGCAATCGCCGACGTGGCGCCGACAATGACAATTCTTTTTCTAAGATTCATTTTTTAAAATCCAAACAACCGCCGTGACATTGCCGAGCCGATGCCCGAATCCCGGTATTTTAAAAATTCTTGAAACTGCGGATAACCGTTCTCAAACAGCGCTCTGGGCATCCGAGCGTCTTTAGCCAAATAGATTCGACCCTTGGCTTCGCTCACGATCTGATCTAACCGTTCAAATAATTTTAATGTCTGAGCGCCGTTATTCGGAAAGTCTAGCGCCAGGGTCACGCCGGGCCTTGCAAAACTTAGCATCCCAAGCGACTCGCGATTGCCAAAGGTTTTTAAAACTGCCAGAAATGAGCCTTCGCCAGACCGACCAATTGCTTTCAGCATTTCAGTAATCGCATCAAGACCAACCTCGCGGGGCACCACGCTTTGATATTGATAAAAACCACGCGGGCCGTACATCTTGTTCCAATCTTGCAGATTATCTAACGGGTAAAAAAAAGGCTGGTAGTGGGCGACTGTCTGTCTACCTGCTTTGCGCCGCGTAAACCAATAATAGGCCTCGTTGAATGGTCTGAGTGTCATTTTATTGACCAACGAGAAAGGCGGCACAAATGGCAAACGGGATTTTTTAAGTTTTGGCTCGGAGCGCTGCTCGGCTTGAACATGGTTTGCCCTCATAAATAGGCCTCTACCACCGCTGCCAGCGAGGCAATCAATCCATGAGACTGTGTGCTCCCAGTCAGCTTCAGAATCGTCCGCACAGGCTAAAAACTCTGCGATGCTGGCATAAGGGATTGTTTCAGTGGTTAGCCAAGGGCCCGGCACACGCTTGAGCTGTATTTCAGCCTCAAGAATCAACCCGGTTAAACCGATGCCGCCCACGGTCGCGGCAAACCAAGGTGTATTTAGCGTGGGGCCACACTCCATGATTTCGCCATCTGTTCGAGCCAACTTCAGGCGTATCAGATGATCCGCAAAGGTGCCTAGTATGTGGTGGTTCTTGCCATGCACGTCGTTTGCGATGGCCCCGCCCACCGTAATGAGTTGCGTACCTGGTGTCACGGGCAACATCCAGCCGGTCGGCACAACCAAGGCTTGCACATCTTTCAACAACACGCCAGCTTCACACGTTAAACGCCCTGTTTCTCGATTAAATCCAATCAAATGATCTAAACCGCGTATGGTCCACAACAGTCCATCTGGGTTCAAACAGACGTCACCATAACTACGCCCATTACCAAACGGCAGACCTGGCTGAGCTTTCTGAATGAGCTCGGTTGCCTGCGGAAGACTTAAGCAAGCCATCGCTGTATGAGCCGGCGCCCCTAGTCTGCCCCAAGAAGAAAACGGTCTCACAGCGCAACACCCACAATTGACTTCCTCAATGTTTTACGACTAGGGAGAATAGTGCGAAAATGCTTTGCAATAACAAAGACCATAAAGTTTAACCCTCATGCGCGCTCAATCAGCCAGTAAACCGAAAGGTCAGCTTATTCGAGAGGTGATCAAACTCATCCGAGTGAAGCAATGGGTAAAAAACGGCTTTGTTTTGGCGCCCCTGTTGTTTACCGGTAAGTTTACCGACGCAATGGCGGTACGCGATACAGTCATTGCCTTCATATTATTTTGCTTGGCATCTTCTGCGACCTACATTGTCAATGATTTGAAGGATATTGACCGAGATCGACTGCACTTAAAAAAGTCTAAGTCACGCCCCCTCGCTTCGGGCACTATCTCAAAGTCATTTGCGCTTTGCCTTCTTTTTGGGCTTTATGTCATCCTGCTGTCGGGCTTTTTTTTAGCGCCTAAAGTCATGGCTGTCATCGCAGGGTATTTATGCCTGAACCTTGCCTATACCTTTGTACTAAAGCATCAACCTGTTATTGATATATTTACCATTGCGCTTGGGTTTGTGCTGCGCGTACTCGCGGGCGCCGTTGCTCTGAATGCGCCGGTTTCTGGCTGGATGTTTGTCACCACACTTTGTTTGGCGTTGTATTTAGCGGCCATCAAACGGGGCCAAGAGCTCAGCCGAAATGGCACCGAAGGCCGAATAGTATTGACTAAATATACAAAATCGCTAACGGATAAATATGCAGAAATGTCTGCCACCTGCGCCTTAGTTTTTTATAGCATGTTCGTCATGGCGAGCCGCCAAGAGCTAATCATTACTGTTCCCTTGGTTTTATTTGGGCTTTTTCGCTACTGGTACGTCGTTGAGGTGCTAGACGGTGGCGAGTCGCCAACAGATGCCTTGTTATCAGACAAACTGTTGTTGTTGACCGTGGTCTTGTGGGGTGCCGCCTGTATTTGGGCACATTGGGCAATCTAGCCAATGGACTTATCCTATCTTTTCACGCCCTTTGCCGCTTGGCTAGTTGCTGGCTGTTTAAAATTTTTGGTCAACAGCCTTAAAACCAAAAAGCTCGCCCTCGGTTTGATTGGCTACGGCGGGCTTCCTAGTAACCATAGCGCAATTGTCAGTAGCATGGCGGCACTC
>Ga0209550_10001509_pt1 | contig 22267 bp, 18 predicted proteins | sample LauGreSuBDMM15SN_2_FD_187567 | JGI IMG/M metagenome (GOLD analysis project Ga0209550, IMG submission 187567) | Freshwater lake microbial communities from Lake Michigan, USA - Su13.BD.MM15.SN (SPAdes) (version 5) | ecosystem: Environmental > Aquatic > Freshwater > Lake | place: Lake Michigan... | reverse complement strand
TCTTTTAATTAATATTTCTCTAATATTAGCCAGCTCAGACGGTCCACCGGCCAAAGCAATAACATTAAAAGCATTTGTAAAAGCCGACACCGTTACTGGCCCTTGTTTATTTACTTCGCCAGCAACATTTACATTTATTGTACGAGGCTGTCCTATACTAATCGAAATATTTGTACTAGCAGGAACATACCCTTTAAACCTTTGCATTAACATACTACGTACATTAGAAAACGTTAACCCTTGAACATAAATTTTACCAATAGATGCTGGAAAAATTGAGCCATCTCGTGCTACTGTATAATCTAGCGTTGCCTCTGCACCATTCCACATACTAACTATTATTTGATCGCTTACTCCAATTGGGTAATCCAAAGGTGGCGTAGATAATTCTGATATTGACGCTACCACTCCACTTCTAAACAAATTCATTCCGTACGTATCTTCTGTTGTTGGCTTGAATTGTGTTGTGTTTTCTTTACTTAAACTATCTCTATCAAGCTTTTCTTTTAGTTTAATATTTATATCATCGCCAGTTTTTTTCCCAGTTTTATTATTATCTTTTAATAAATTGTACAACTCTGCCGGTGGCACTTGTGTACTGGGTAATTGTATTCCGCCTTTGCTGGGGTCGGACATGGGTGGTTGTGCTTGAGCAGGTAAAACATTAAAAATTAATAGTAAAAAAACCCCAATTACTATCTTATTAATCTTTACCCTATTCATAATCTTTTGTTTTGCCATTTGTTGTGTATTGTTTTGCACAATTATAAAATTGTGCAAATGTAATGATTTATATTAGAGGTTTGTTTTGTGTTAGTTCAAATTCAGTCCAAATTTCTTTTACAATTTCTGCTGCTGGCTTTATTTCATTTATTAATGCACTTACCTGCCCTATTTCTAATTCGCCATTTTGTAAATCACCTTCAAACATTCCTTTTTTTGCTCTTGCTCTTCCTAAAATTGTTGTAAGTTCTTCAATACTTGCACAATTTTCTTCTGCTTTTTTTATCTCCTCAAAAAAACTATTTTTTATTAGCCGAACAGGCGTTAATTGTTTTAAGGAAAGCATGGTATCCCCCTCGCCCAAACCAATTATTTTTTCTTTAAAATTTAAGTGAGCCGAGGCTTCGTTGCTAGCCACAAACCTACTACCCACTTGTACACCACTGGCTCCTAAAACCATTGATGCAAACATTTGCCTACCTGTGGCAATACCGCCTGCTGCAATTACCGGAATTTTTACAGCATTACATACTAATGGTATTAAAACCAGAGTAGTCGTTTCCTCTCTTCCATTATGGCCACCAGCTTCAAAGCCCTCTGCTACTACAGCATCACAACCGGCTTCTTCGGCTTTTTGTGCAAATTTGCTACTACTTACTACATGTACTACTATTATTCCTTCTTTTTTTAAGGTAGATGTCCAAGTTTTAGGATTACCAGCACTCGTAAAAACAATGGACACTTTTTCTTCTATAATTATTTCAATCAACTCATTAATAGCTGGATAGAGCAACGGCACATTTACGCCAAAAGGTTTATTGGTAGCTGCTTTACATTTTTGAATATGCTCCCTTAACACGTCTGGATACATACTGCCTGCACCAATTAGCCCTAAGCCCCCAGCATTGCTTACTGCACTTGCCAAACGCCAACCGCTTGCCCATATCATTCCGGCTTGTATTATGGGATACTTTATTCCAAATAATTGTGTTACTCTATTTTGCATAAATAAAATTAACGGTTAGTCAAGGTTTATAAAACATAAACTAAAAGTACTTTGAAATGCAAAGTAAACGCTTTTATTTTATATTTAATCAAAAATTTGTTTAATTATAAAGCTTTTCATATAAAAAATTGCTCGTTTTTTGTAAAACTTGAAATTTGAATATTATTTTTAAGTTTGACTTAAATAAAACTAATTATCATGAATATGACTCACAGAGCATTAGGTGCTGCTGTTGCCTCCTTAGTTACGCTACTAATTGGCTTTATTTGGTACCACCCCAACGTATTTGGTACTGCATGGATGAGGGCCGAAGGACTAACTGACGAAGAATTAAAAAAAAGGTAATGTGGCATTAATTTTTGGACTTACCTCACTCTTATCCTTTATTGCTATTGTTTTATTTTTAAAAATCGACCGCTATGCGGTTATTACAAATAGATAAATAGTTAAAAAGCCCTCACAGCCCGAACATTGTATCCGTAGATCTTGAAGTACTTGAACTGACTGCCATTATGGAAGTTCGCTAAATACGCGTTGTAACTATTGCGCTCGGTGGAACTCCAATAGTAGGCACCTGCAAAACCACCAATTTTATCTTTGTTTTGATATAAAAGATTCAATTCATCTTTGGTTGGTAGTCTCCAACCTTTACCTAGTTTAGCACATGCAGCTTTAGCATCTCCCCAATTCATCTCTTCTATAAAATCATATTGAGCAACATCAAATTTTTGTAAACGAATAGGTTTACCTATTACTGATGCTTGACACATACCCATATAACAGGCAAATAACATTGGAATAATTAATAACTTTTTCATATTATTTTGTTTTTAAAAATTGACTGCTATGCGGTAATTAAAAATAGATAAATTGATAAATAGTTAAAAAGCCCGAACAGCACGCACAATGAACTTGGTGTACTTGCTGTAGCTGTAGTTGATGACCTGTAAGCCATTATCGAAGTATTGTTTCCACACCCCGTTATCATTGGACTCAGTGGAACTCCAATAGTAGCTACTTGCAAAACCGCCAATTTTATCTTTGTTTTGATATAAAAGATTCAATTCATCTTTGGTTGGCAGTCTCCAACCTTCACCTAGTTTAGCACATGCAGCTTTAGCATCATCCCCAGTCATCCTATTAGGGAAATCATGTTGGGCAACCTCAAGATTTTCTATTTTAATAGGGTTACCTATAATTTTTTTAGATTGTCCAATTACCATACTACACATAAATAACATTGGAATAATTAATAACTTTTTCATATTGTTTTAATTTTAGTAAATGTAAAATTATTTATTGTTATCCAACCCCTCAAAAGTGAATTTACTGAAAGATATTGTACCCTATTTGTACCTTGAAAGTATTTTATTTTCGTAAACCCTTGTAAATAAAGCGTTTTGGCTAATTAGTTATATTTAGCCGCAAAACATGGAAACTTACGTTTGTACATGCCGGCTATTGGATTGTATGCGTTGCGCTAATGGGTGGTATTATTTGTGGTTGGGCAGAGGATGGTTTCCATTTTTCTTAATAAGTGCTAATAGATATAAAATAAAAAAGGACCTTTTTTCATCTATTATTTTCCTCCACCACCTAAGTCTATAGCCGTATTATCGCCAATATTTAAATTTCTACTCACTCCTTTTACCTCCGCATCATTACCAATAAGTGAATTGTTTAATACTATTTCGTATAAATTAGAGTATGCACCAATAATTGAATCTTTGATAATACCACAGTTTATGGTGGTGTTTTCGCCAATAGTTACATTTGGCCCTATTACCGAGTTAGCAATTTTACACCCTGCTGCAATACTTACCGGTGGTATGAAAATTGTATTTTCAAAATCCTCTTGCTTTCCGTTGCCGCCAAATTTTTTTAACAAGGTAGCATTTGATTCAATTAATGTTTCTTTTTTTCCGCAATCAAACCAAGCATCTACCTTAAATGCCTGAAACTTTACCCCATTTATAATCATGCATTGCAAGGCATCGGTTAAATTAAATTCGTCGTATGTTTTTACATCTGTTTTTAATAGCGTTTCTATACACGTAAATAAAAGGGCTGTTTCTTTAATTTTATATATGCCCACAAGTGCCATATTGCTTTTAGGTATGGTAGGTTTTTCTACAACACGACTAATAAAATTATGCTCATCAATTTCTGCAACACCAAAACTTCTTGGGTCATCTACCTTTTTTACGGCAAGCAATGAATGTGGGGAGGTAATAAAATCTTTTACATTGTATTCTGCTATAGTATCACCCAAAACAATAATAACTTCATCTTGGTCTACAATTTCTTTAGTAAGTTTTATAGCATACCCAGTTCCGTTTCTATCATTTTGTTGAACAAAATGACATTTTAAGTGTGGGTAATGTTGCTGTACATAATCTTGAATTTTTTCGCCTAAGTAACCAATAATAAAAATAAACTCATTTACACCTGCTTCGTTTAATTGATCTACAATTATACTTAATACAGTTTTTCCAGCTAATGGTATTAGTGCCTTAGGCTGTGTATATGTGTGTGGCCTTAATTTTGTGCCAGCACCTGCTACAGGTATTATTGCCTTCATGCAAGGTTTTTTTAAAGCATTTATAAAAGGAGAGTGAAATTAAGGCTTTTAAATGAATAATTTTATTAAACGAAATTCATAATAAAAAAAGCACACCGTACATTTGCATTCTATTTAAGAGTTAATTTAATATTTAATCAATTCGTATAAAATGCAGCAAGACAGTTTAGTTTTCAATTTAATTGATCAAGAGTTAGAACGCCAACGCCATGGTATTGAGCTTATAGCCTCGGAAAATTTTACCAGCTTACAAGTAATGCAGGCAATGGGGACATCGTTAACCAATAAATATGCCGAGGGTTACCCCGGGCGTAGGTATTATGGAGGTTGCGAAGTTGTTGACCAAGTAGAGCAACTAGCCATTGATCGATTAAAGCAAGTATTTAATTGTGCATACGCAAACGTACAACCCCATAGTGGTGCACAAGCAAATGCAGCATTACTACTAGCTATTTTACAACCGGGCGATACAATTTTGGGGCTAGATCTTAGCATGGGTGGGCATTTAACACATGGTAGTGCTGTAAATTTTAGTGGAAAATTGTACCGCCCCGTTTTTTATGGAGTTAAGCAAGATACTGGCTTATTAGATTACGAAATGTTAGAAGAAAAAGCAAGAGCCGAAAAACCTAAAGTAATTATTTGTGGCGCTAGTGCATATAGCAGAGATATTGATTATGCTAGAATACGGAAAGTAGCAGATGAAATTAATGCATTTGTTTGGTGCGACATGGCACATCCAGCAGGTTTAATTGCAGCAGGCTTATTAAGTAGCCCTTTTGAGCATTGTCATTTTGTAACAAGCACTACACATAAAACTTTACGTGGCCCAAGGGGAGGTATTATTTTAATGAAAACAGATTTTGAAAACCCGTTTGGTTTAAAAGATATGAAGGGCAATGTGCGAATGATGAGCAATTTGTTAGATATGGCTGTTTTTCCGGGTACACAAGGTGGTCCACTTATGCATGTAATTGCTGCAAAAGCAATTGCATTTGGCGAAATATTATCCGATGAATTTACAGTATATGCTAAACAGATTATTACCAACGCACAAGCTATGGCAAAGGCTTTTACAGAATTGGGGTATAATATTATTAGTGGTGGTACCGATAACCATTTAATGTTAATAGATTTACGCAACAAAAATATTAGTGGAAAAAAAGGAGAGCAAACATTAGGTAAGGCAGATATTACTGTAAATAAAAACATGGTACCTTACGATGATAAAAGTGCATTTGTTACTAGCGGTATAAGAGTAGGTGTAGCCGCAATAACAACCCGAGGTATGAAGGAAGAACATATGGCAGCTGTAGTAAACTTTATTGACAAGGCATTAATGAATGCAGATGATGAAACTGTTTTAGCCACAATAGCTAAAGAAGTAAAAATATTTATGGGTCAGTTTCCTTTATACCCTGAACTATAAAATGGAAAAATAATTTAAAAAAATCTCCTATTATGGAGATTTTTTTGCCTTTTCGCTAAGTAACACTTGTTTTAAGCAACATTTTAGTTGCCCAACAAATAAATGAGGTAAAAGTAAAGCCAAAAGTGGCAGAGCCAAATGTTAACACCGTTTCATAACCCGGTAGCAAAAACACACTGAATGGGACGTTTAAAAAGCCATTTATAGTTAAACAAGCTAAAAGCAATAGTGGTTTAAAACCTGCAGCAGTTCAAAAAATTAATGCTACAACACAGCAACACGTTGCTTTAAAAGTTATATAAGAGTAAAGCAAACTGTTTAAGTTTACAAAAAAACCACTCAACTTATTTGAGTGGTTTTATTTTGTAATAAGTATTTTTACAAAAAAATATGTTGCAGCGTATTCAAACGATATGGTTATTATTGGCTAGTGTATGTAGCTTTTTAACGTTAAAGTTTCCTTTTTATAGTGGTACAAATGCAAAAGTAATAGCCTCTTACCCTTTAACCGGCACAGAAAATAGTTTGCTTTTAGCAGCCACACTTGTTGTTGGGTTACTAAGTATTGTAATACTATGTTTATTTAAAAATAGAATAATGCAACTTAGGCTTATAGTATTAGCAATATTAATAGAAGCTTTTTTACTTTTTTTATATGTTAAGCAAGTGCAAACTTTTACAGTAGGTACCTATTCATTAACTGCTTTACTACATGGTTTTATAATTCTATTTTTATTGTTAGCAGCACGGGCTATAAATAAAGATGAGAAATTGATAAAAAGTAGTGATAGGTTGCGATAATTTATAAATATTTTCCCGTAAAACTTTCTTTACATTTTTTTAAATCGGCAGGTTTTCCACTAAAAACTAAATTACCGCCGGCATCCCCAGCCTCTGGACCAAGGTCTATTACCCAATCGGCACTTTTAATTACATCGGTATTGTGCTCAATTACTAAAATACTATGCCCTTGCTCTATCAATGCATTAAAACTGGTTAATAGTTTTTTAATATCGTTAAAATGTAACCCTGTTGTAGGCTCATCAAAAATAAACAATACACTGCCTTGTGCTTTTCCTTTGCCTAAAAAACTAGCTAGTTTTACTCGTTGTGCTTCGCCACCACTTAAGGTATCGCTGCTTTGTCCTAATTTTACATAACCTAAACCAACATCACTTAATGGTTTAATTTTTTTTGCTACGCTAGGTTCGTCTACAAAAAATTCTATGGCTTGGTCAACACTCATTTCTAATAATTCATAAATATTTTTATGGTTGTATTTTACTTCCAACACTTCATCTTTAAAACGTTTTCCAATACATACATCACAGGTTAAATGTACATCTGCCAAAAACTGCATTTCTACTGTTTGCTCTCCTTCGCCTTTGCATGCATCACATCTTCCCCCATCTACATTAAACGAAAAGTGCTTTGGTAAAAAGCCACGAATTTTGCTCATGTGCTGTTTACTATACAAATCTCTTATTTCATCGTACGCTTTTATGTACGTTACCGGATTACTACGGCTGCTTTTACCAATTGGGTTTTGATCTACCATTTCTATTTGTGCAATAAAATCAACATCGCCTTTTATACTTTTATGTATACCGCTTTTTTCGGTAAACTCTCCTTTTAATTTTTGTAAGGCAGGATATAAAATTTGTTTTATCAATGTAGTTTTACCACTACCGCTTACACCGGTTACTACACACAATACATTTAAAGGAAACTCAACATTAATATTTTTTAAATTGTTTTGTCTTGCGCCTTCAACGGTTATGCTTCTTGTCCATTTACGAATTTGCTTTGGTGGCTCAATTTTTAATTTGCCGCTAAGGTATTTTCCTGTTAGGCTTTTATCGTTAGCAATTAATTCCTTATAATTTCCTGCGGCAACCACCTCACCACCTAAATGACTAGCTAATGGGCCCATATCAATAATATAATCAGCTTCTCTCATCATCATTTCATCATGCTCTACCACAACAACGGTATTATTTAAATCTCTTAATTCTTTTAATACCTTTATTAATCGACTTGTATCTCTACTATGCAGCCCAATGCTAGGTTCATCTAATATATATAACGAATTGGTTAAGTTGCTTCCAAGGCTTCTAGTAAGTTGTATGCGCTGGCTTTCGCCACCGCTTAGCGAATTAGCTAACCGATTTAAAGTAAGATAACCAAGGCCAACATCTAACAACGTTTTAATTCTATGTTCAATTTCAATTAAAATACGTTTAGCAACTACTGTATCAAAGGCACTTAGTTTTAATTTATCAAACCAAGTTTTCAACTCTTTTACAGGTACCTCACACAACTGACCAATATGATTATCGGTGACTTTTATATACAACGCTTCTTTTCGTAAGCGATAACCATTGCACGCTGTACAGGCGGTTCTTCCCCTATATCTACTTAATAAAACTCGGTATTGTACTTTGTATAAATTTGCTTCAACCTCTTTAAAAAAATCGTTTATACCTAATGCTCCATTACCCCCACTCCATAGCAATTGCATTTCAGCTGCACTTAAATCAATAATTGGTTTGTGTATGGGGAATTTTGTATTTTTTGCTTTTTGAATAAATTGATCTTTCCACCATACTAATTTTTCTCCCTTCCATGGCGCTACTGCACCTTCATACACACTTAATTGTGGGTTAGGTATAATTAAATCTTTATCTATTCCCAATATTTGAGAAAAACCCTCACAAGTTGGGCAAGCACCGTAGGGATTATTAAATGAAAATAAGTTAGGCACAGGTTCTTCAAACACAATACCATCTAACTCAAACTTATTGCTAAAGGTTACTTTTTTTGTGCCATTAATTTCAATTTGCATTTCACCCTCGCCTTCGTAAAATGCAGTGTTAACCGAGTCGGATATTCTATGTAAGTCTTCCTCCTCAAAATCTTTTTTAATAATACGATCAACTAAAACATAAGTTAATAGTTGATAGTTAATAGTTGATAGTTTTTTTGACTCAAGAAGATCTTCTATTTTTATTATTTCTTTTTGATGATATATTCTAGAAAATCCTTTTTGCAATAAAATATTCAACTCCTCTTTTACATCTCTATTTTTATTTATTTTGAAGGGTACTAAAATAAAAACTTTATCGCCGTCGTTTAATCTTTTTATGGTGTTAATAACATCCGTTACATCTTGTTTTTTTACTTGCTTACCACTAATTGGAGAAATTGTTTTTCCAACTCTAGCAAATAATAAACGTAGATAATCGTAAATCTCCGTCATACTACCCACTGTGCTACGTGGTGTACGAGTAATAACTTTTTGCTCAATTGCAATGGCTGGGCAAAGTCCTTTTATATCATCTACATCAGGTTTATTCATACGCTGCATAAACTGCCTTACGTATGCACTAAGGCTTTCGGCATAGCGGCGTTGCCCTTCTGCAAAAAGTGTATCAATGGTTAACGATGATTTGCCACTACCCGATACACCTGTTACTACCACTAGTTTATTTCGAGGTATGGTTACCGAAACATTTTTTAAATTATGAACTCTTGCGCCTTTTATTGCAATGCCGTTTGTAATAGTTGTCATTTATTTAGTAAAGTAAAAATTAACATTTTATTTAAAACAATTTAATTGCACTAATGGTTGTAATATTCCTTTATAAATGTGAAAGATTTCTTAAAGTATATTCGATTTATAAAAATGATTATGAAATTGTTGTAGATTTATTTCGTAAATATACTATCGTATAACTACTATAAAAAATTAGGTATTAGTACACTAGTAATTTTCAACATAATCTATAATTTTACACAACCAATATCCAATAAAAACAAAAACCAAAAAGCCTATCAAGTATACTTCTACGCAAAATAATCAATATTGGTTCCTGTTAACAAATAACATCCTAAACCAAAAAATTGTAGAAGTTATGAAATGTCTAACAAACTTAACCGACCAGCAGCTTATTCATTTATATGTAAATGGAGATAGTGATGCATTTTCTACTATTGTATTACGTTACAAAGAAAAGATTTTTACTAGTATTTATTTATTAGTAAAAGATAGGTACTTAGCTGAAGATTTTTTTCAGGAAGTATTTATTAAAGTAATTGACACCCTTAGAGCTGGTAAATACACCGACGAAGGAAAATTTTTACCATGGGCAATGCGTATTGCACATAATATGTGTGTAGACCATTTTAGAAAAGTAAAACGTACGCCAACTATTAAAACAAGTGATGATAAAGATATTTTTGAAGTTCTAAACTTTTTTGAGCCAGGTGCCGATCAAAAAATGATGGCTAACCAAAGCCATGATAGAGTTAGACGACTAGTAGATATGTTGCCAGAAGACCAACGTGAGGTTATTATTTTACGCCACTACGCCAACTTAAGTTTTAAAGAAATTAGCGACCTTACCAATTGCAGTATAAACACTGCATTAGGCCGTATGCGTTATGGATTAATTAACCTACGCAAAATGGTGACAGAAAAACAAATTACATTATAATATTATCCCTTAAGAAACTGTAACTCCCAAATTAAAAAACCCCTCGATTAAGGGTTTTTTAATTTGGCGGAATCAGCTTTAAATTTTAGTTTTTTTATATTTATTACTTCATCTCTCCCAAACCACACTTTAACCAACTTGCAAATTCATCAGGGTTTGGTGTATAAAATTTTGTTTTGGTTAAAAGCTTTTCGTTGGGGTTTAAAATTACATATTGTGGTTGGCTGGTAGCTCCAAAATTTTCTGTTTGAAAAGTCGCCCATTTATCTCCAACAGTTACAATATTTTTATCGGCTCCGCTACTGGTTTTAAAAACAGTTTGCTCAGTGGCAGGTAATTTTGTACGTTCATCTACATAAAGCGATAGCACTATAAACTCTTTACGCATAATACTATCTACTTCTTTATTTGTCCAAACTTTTTCTTCCATACGGCGGCAGTTTACACATGCCCAACCTGTAAAATCTATTAACAAGGGTTTGTTTTGCTCTTTAGCTAACGCCAATGCTTTTTCGTAATTATTATGTATAGGTTCAATAACTTTTGTAAGCAATACATGATTTTTGTATATAGTATACGATTGTGGTGGTGGAAACCCACTTAACAGTTTTAAGCTTGCATATTTAGTATTGAAGATGCCTGGCACTAAATAAACGGTAAATGCTGCAAAGAATAATATAAAGAAAATACGAATTGCCCCAAATTTTTTAACTGGTGCACTATGTCCAATTTTTAAAAGCCCCAATAAATAGGCTACTGTTAATGCGCCAATAATTACCCAAAGTGCAACAAATACCTCTCGTTTAATTATTCCCCATTGCTCCACATTATCTGCATTAGCTAAAAATTTTACAGCTAAGGCTAACTCTACAAAACCTAATACTACTTTTACATTCGTCATCCACCCACCACTTTTTGGTAAACTTTGTAACCAGTTAGGAAACAGTGCAAACAGTGCAAAAGGTAAACCCAATGCTAAACCAAAGCCTGCTGAACCGGCTGTAAGTGGCCACGCTCCTTGGTTAGCAACATTTGCCAAAAGTGTTCCTAAAATTGGCCCTGTACAACTAAACGAAACAATAGCCAACGTACCTGCCATAAAAAAAATGCCTCCTAAATTACCTACTCCGCTTTTACTATCGGCTTTGTTGGCTAGAGAAGAGGGTAAACCAATTTCGTATAAGCCAAAAAACGATAAAGCAAAAAATACAAATACTGCAAAGAAGATTAAGTTTAACCAAACATTTGTAGAGATATTATTAAAAATTTCGGGACTTATGGTTTTACTAGCTAAATGAAATGGAATGGTTATAGCTACATAAATTAAAAAGATAAAAAAGCCATAAAATACTGCATTACGAATTCCTGCTTTTTTAGTCTGTGCTTTTTTAGTAAAAAAGGTTACCGTTACAGGTATCATTGGAAAAACACAAGGCGTAATTAAAGCAATTAATCCACCTAAAAACCCTAAAATAAATATGGTGAAAATACTTTTGTTTTGAGTGTCATCATCGCCACAATTTGCTTGTGGCTTTTTAATATCTATACTAGCTATTTTTATTTTACCACCGCTTGCTAAACCACCTTCTATATTGGCATTAAACGCAAATGGAGGATCGCTGGTAAACTCATCATCTTTATTATAAAAAAAAGTAAGGTTACCCAAAAGATTTGCTGGCACTGTAGTTGAAAAATTTACTATTACCTTCCACTCTACATTTCCTGTTTGTACTTGTACCATTTTATTTTCGAAAATGGTTGACTTTATGGTTTGGGTTGGGCTAACAGCAATAAAATTTTCTACTGCTATTGAAGAGTCTAAAAAATTTACTTCAGCAGATTTTACCCCATCTAAATCTTGCTGGGGAGCATACAACTGATTGGCGCCTACTGCTGATGCTTTTAGGATTAGTTCGTATTTTTTTTCGCTAATTTTTTTACTAGTAATGGTCCATTTATATACAGATGAATCTGTTTGAGCTAATAATTGTGTACCACTAAATAATAGAATAATAAAGAAAGATAAAATTTTTTGCATAGTTGTTTTTTACAAAAAACGAGTTCGCATAAGTGAACTCGTTTTTTATGTTGTAGTTATAAATAATTATTTTAACGCCACTTTAAAAAGTTCTTTTTTGGGTGGCAAGCATTTTTTATCGTCGCAAGTTTGATATTCTACACTTCCGCTAATGGTTGTTTTTGCATTACTTTTTACTTTTATTTTTTGTATAAATACTACTTTATTCGCATATTGATTTGCCGATATTTTTAATTTTTTATCTTGATACAATTCCATTTTACCAACCTCTGTTGTTTTACCATCAATGGTTACTAATGGGTTTTTATTAAATAAAATTGCAGTTGGCTGATTAATAGCATCTTTGGGTTGATTTTGAGAATATAAATGCCAACTATTTTGTATAGTTGCCGTTAAATAAACCTCATACGTTTTATCGGCAATTTTTTTAGATGTAAATGACCACAGCACAGGGCTTGCTAATTGTGCATTTGCAAAAATTACACTAGCCACTAATAAAACACTTAATAAAATCTTCTTCATTATCTTTCTTTTCTATTTATATATACAAATAAACGACCAATTTAGATTTTTGGTTGTTTACGGCTTGTTAATTTATGCCAAACAAGTGATTAAACACTTTTTTTCCATCCTCATTTCCCAAAAGGCTGCTGCTAGCTCTTTCTGGATGAGGCATCATACCAAAAACATTACGCTCTTTGTTACAGATGCCTGCAATATTGTGTATTGCCCCATTTGGGTTAGCTCTAGCATTTACAACGCCCTCTTCGTTACAATAGCGATAAACTATTTGTTTGTGCATTTCCATTTCCTCTATGGTTTTCTCATTTGCAAAAAAACGTCCTTCGCCGTGTGCTATAGGAATTTTTAATGCCTCGCTATTTTGTGCAATAGCATCTTTCATAAAAATATTTTTGCAAACAAATTGCTGATCGGCATTGCGTAGCAAAGCACCTGGCAGCAAACCACTTTCGCACAAAATTTGAAACCCGTTGCAAACGCCTAAAACTTTACCCCCTTTATTAGCAAAATCTATTACACTTTGCATCATAGGGCTAAAACGTGCTATTGCCCCACAGCGTAAGTAATCGCCATAGCTAAATCCTCCGGGCAATACAATGCAATCTGTTGTTTTAAAAGTAGTTATATCTCTATCTTTATGCCAAAGCTGAATAACTTCTTGCTTTAAATCGTTTTGTAAGGCCTCCATCATATCTCTATCGCAATTGCTTCCCGGAAAAACTACTACACCAAACTTCATACTAATTATTTATAAAATGTAAAATGTACTGCAAAGATAACAAATAGCCCTATTTAAAAAGATAGTAACCTAACACAATTACCAAAACCACCATTGCCCAATGAAGTAGTAAGGGCAACCATTTTTGTTTAGCATAAAAAAAAGTAGCCGAAACTAATACCGAAAAGGGTGCAGCACATAAAATCCAATAGCTAAAGGTATTAGTAGCATTAATAAAAGGAACAATTAACGCTATAAACAGGTAAAGGAAAATAATACTCCAACTTTTACGGGATTGTATAAGTTGCCGCCTATAATTCTGTTGTATAAAAACATAACCTATTAAAGCGGTTAATACCACTAACCCAATGGCTATGTAAGACAAGTTGGTTTGTTGAAAAACTGGTGATGAAAAAGCTACTCCCGGAAACGAATAACCCTTCCATTTATCTGTTAAAAAAACAATGGCTAATAAAAAATAATAAGGTGTTAAGCCACCAAGTAAAACCATTAACCATTCGGCAAATTTAAAAGGTCGTATTAAAATTAACCCAAAAAAAACCAAGCCTAAGAGTGTAGCAGATGGAAAATAAAAAAATGTACCTGTACCTATAACTATACCTATATTAAATAATGTTGTTTTAGGATTTTGTATGGCATATAAATTACTCATTTTATTTAACACCCAAATGGCAATAGTACTAATAATTAGTGGGGCAGATAAGGTTTGCCATTCTGTAAATAAAGAAGTTATAAGCAAATAACTCATACCGGCCAAGTAATTAGGTTTAGGAAATAAACGTTGAGCGTTTACTAAATTATTTAACGATATGGCTTGTGTAAAAAGTAATAAAAAAGTTAGCAGTGAAGATAAAAATGGAACGCTTGTGGTTACTGCACTCATCCACTTTAGCAACTCTTTGTATAAAAATCCATCAACTTGTTGTGGTTTTATAAGTTGAGGATACAGAAATATAGGCAACTTTAATAGTACCCCGTAAATAAGTAATAAAAAATTATTGATGGGATTATTTGCTTTAAAAGTACCTATCACTCGTTTGTAATGTTTGGTGTAAAATTAAGTATCCCAAAACTTTAATCGCTGTATTTTTTCTAACATAAATAGGTTAAACATCCACCTTTGCAAAACATATAAAGCCTCTATAATCGCATGGGATTATAAATTGCTTTGCCCCAACTTGTTTAGTAAGCCTTGGCATAAATTGATGACCTTTTTCTCGACTTTTTAATGTGGGGTTTCGTTTTACATCGCCATTTACATTAATACTATGATCTGCAATAAGTTGATTTTTTCTATCACTATTAAATAAAAAATGAAGTTCGCCATTAAAAGGTGCAAGTACATACGATAAAAAATTATCAGTTTCATCATCATATTGATCTTTTTGAATTACTCTACTCCACTCTTGAATACCAGTTTTATTAAAACTCATTATTAAAATATTAGAATAGTAATACCGAACTCTTTGTGGATTGTTAAAGTTGTTAAAATTATTAAATGGCCTATTAAAACCGCCATATGGATTATAATAATAGGAGTTAAAGTTATAGGGGCTATTAAAATAATCCCATCGATTAAATGGGGAATTATTGCCCCCTGTATTTTGAGTTGAAAAATCTTCGGAAACCACAATATAACCACCATCTTTTTTAGATACAATTTGTTGTATAAAAAAATCGTTTAAAGCAAGGCGTATTTGACCATTGCTTTTAGCTGCATTTCTTATAGAATCGTCAATTACTGAAAAAGTGGGTGTAGAAATTTTGTGCTCTACCTTATTATATACCGTAGAAAAAACGCCTTCAATATTTCCTCTATTTTTTTTGTAATAAAAAGAAGTAAATAAGTACCGATTATTTAAATTATCAATTTTTAAAATTACATTGTCTATATAATTAGTAGATAAGTTAATGGGCAAAAAAGTTAAGGTATCTTCCCTATTTTTCAATTGTATTAAACTTAGTTTATTGCTACCACCTCGGTTTCCTTCTTTAGTTTCTTTAGTAAATACAAAATTGCCTTCGTTATCTACCAAAAAATTAGTATAGGTATCTCTGCGTTCATCATAGCTTAATTGCTGCCTGTTTTGATGAATACGTTTAAAGTCTTTATCAAATAGGTTTGTAGCTAAGGTATAGTTATCGTTTTTTTTATGTAATTTAAATACTTCAATTTTTTCTTTATTTTCACTTGCAATGGTTGTATAAATTTTGTTGTCCGCATAAAAAGGTATTTGTGTAGAGTCTATTTGTACCGGCTTTGTAAGTTTTTTACCCATAGCATCTAACTTAACTACCATACAATACAGTATATTCTTTTTTTGGTATTGATAAACCATAAAAGCATGATTTGGGTAGGCAATAAAATCTACATTAAATGTTTTTTCAGGTAAAAAATCTAAGAAAACTGTTTCAACTTCTTGCATACTATTATCTAGTACAGTAATTTTATGTTTCCAACGTGTGTTTTTATAAATGAGAATATTGGAGTTCATTTTTCCAATTATTTCAAAATTTAAATCCGCCTTATCTTGCCTATCAATATCGGAAAAAGTTAGTTGTTGAGCTATAGTTAATTGAGCATTAAAAAAACAACCTATTATTAAAATAAAAATCATTTTGTACATACTAGCAAACTTTAAATTAAAATTACGATTTTTATAACCCAAAGCATATTTTTTTAAACAAGATGAATGAATTTTTGTTTTTACATAAACAACTAAAATGATGCAAACAGTATTACTAACAGGCGGTACCGGTTTAGTGGGTAAAGCGTTTACCCAATTGCTAACAAGTAAAGGATACCAGGTTATTATTTTAAGCAGAGGTAAAAAAGAAATAGTAACTGAGCCAAATGTAACTTATGCACAATGGAATGTTGCAACTGAGGAGATTGATATTGAGGCTGTAAAAAAAGCAGATTACATCATTCATCTTGCTGGTGCAGGCGTAATGGACAAAAAATGGACAGAGCAGTACAAAAAAGAAATTGTAGATAGCCGGGTAAAAAGTGGTACATTAATTGTAAACACGTTAAAAAATAATGAGCATAACGTAAAAGCAATTGTAAGTGCCAGTGCTATTGGTTATTATGGTGAGGATAAAATAGATAATTATTTTTTTACCGAAACCGATAAACCTGCTGAAGGATTTTTAGGCAGTACATGCCAACTTTGGGAGGATAGTATTGATTATGCTAATTCACTAGGTATAAGAGTTGCAAAAGTGAGAATTGGCATTGTATTTAGTAATAACGGTGGTGCTTTAGCCGAATTTGTAAAGCCCCTAAAGTTTAAATTAGCTACTATTTTGGGTAAGGGTAGCCAAGTAATAAGTTGGATACATATTGATGATTTATGCCGCCAATTTTTATTTGCAATAGAAAATGAAGACATAAAAGGAGCATACAATGCAGTTGCCCCAAACCCCGTAACCAATAAAAATTTAATGCTAAAGTTAGCTAGGAAAATAGCTGGGAAATTTTATTTCCCATTTTATATTCCTTCGTTTTTTTTAAAATTAATGATGGGCGATAGAAGTATAGAAATATTAAAAAGCACAACAGTTAGTTGTAAAAAAATAACAGATGCTGGTTTTAACTTTTTATATAACGAGGTAGATGAGGCTTTGGAAGATTTGGTTTAGTTTTTTAAATCAGCCTTTTTAAAGTAACTAATAATCACATAAATATAAAGACTTAGGTATAGACCTGCTGCTCCAATTAAAGCAATATCAGTAACTGTTCTATTATATAGCATTTTAGGTTTAAACGGATTAGGCACTAAAGAATCTACAGCTTCTAAAGGTAAAATAACCAACTTGACTTTGTTTAAATGTTAATCCTAGCCACAACAAACTATCGAAAATTACCACCAATACAAAATAAATAATAATAGAAAGCCCTGTACGTTTTACCAAAATAGCAACTAGAAAAGCAACCATTAAATACACTGTTGCCATTAAAGCAAAATATCCAATATATTTAATCCCTTTAAAATTATGTAATGTATCTGGCGAAAAACATAACCCAACAATTAGGCCTTTTAAGAATGTCATTAATGTACTTGCCAACACAAAACCAATTAGTAAAGTAAAGTTTGTTTTTTTCATTCTTTAATTCTAAAATCCCCATATCTATTAATTAAAAAAGCACCAAAATTAGTGCTTTAAAGTTAGTTATTTTAATTCCTCAGTGGCTTGCCACTTTTTAAAACACTTTGTATTCTTTCCAAGGTTTTCTTTTCTCCACAAAGCGATAAAAAGGCTTCTCTTTCTAAATTTAATAAATACTGTTCACTTACCAATTGTGGTTCACTTAAATCGCCACCACACATTACGTAAGCCAATTTTTTTGCTACTGTTGCATCATGCGCTGTAGCATAATTTCCTAAACGCATACCATTAATACCTGCATGCATTGCACCTAATGCACTACGCCCTAAAACTTTAATATCTGTACGTTGTACAGGCATTATATAACCATCATCATACAAATCAATTACGGCTTGTTTAGCTTCTGCAATTCTTCTGCCTTGGTTTACACTAACTAAATCTCTACCTTTTCTATAAATACCTAAATCGTAGGCTTCATGAGCACTTGTTGCAACTTTTGCAGTTGCTATTGTTAAAAAACGATTTTGTAGAGTAAGCGTATCTACCTCCCCATCATGCATTTCATCGGCAGCTCGTAAAACAAATTCTTTAGTGCCTGCACCGCCAGGTATTACACCAATACCAACTTCTACTAGACCTGTGTAGGTTTCTGCAGCTGCAATTACTTTGTCTGCATGCAAACTCATTTCACAAGCGCCGCCTAAGGCTAAACCGTGTGGAGCAAGCACCACAGGTATACCAGAGTAACGCACCCTCATTATAGTTTGTTGAAATTGGCGAATAGCCATATCTATTTCATCATAATCTTGCTCAATGGCCAACATAAATATCATACCTACATTTGCACCAGCACTAAAATTTGTACCATCATTAGCTATAACTAAACCTTTATAGTTGCCTTCGGCAAGGGTAATTGATTTTTGAATTCCTTCTAACACCTCTCCACCAATGCTTCCCATTTTTGTGTACCACTCTAAGCCTAAAACATCGCCCCCTAAATGATAGGTACGGCAAGCACTATTTTTCCAAAGGATTTCGTTTTCAAAATTTTTCATTACTATAAATGCTTCTCCGCCTGGTAATGCTTTATAGGTTTTTGTTGCAACATCATAACACAAACGTTTTCCATTTTCTACTTTGTAAAATGTTTTATTGCCTGCTGCTATCATTTCATCAACCCATGCTGCAACTTTATATCCTGCAGCTTTCATTACTTCAGTTGTTTTTACAACGCCTAAAACATCCCAACTTTCAAATGCTCCAATTTCCCAACCAAAGCCTGCCATCATTCCATCATCTACTCTATATAATTCATCACTAATTTCTGGAATACGATGAGAGATATAGCTAAATAAATTATAGTGGAACTGTCTGTAAAAATCTCCAGCCTTATCTGTGCCTGCACACAATGCCTTTAGCCTTGTTTTTAAATCGTCAATTGGTTTTGCGGTTTCAAGTGTTGCAAACTTTGGCCTTTGCCTTGCACCATATTCAAGGGTTTGTAGGTTTAACGTAAGTATTTCTTTTTCGCCTGTGGAAGATTTAGTTTTTTTGAAAAAGCCTTGTTGGGTTTTATCTCCAAGCCAATTATTTTCTACCATTTTGTTTAACCAAGCTGGTATGTTAAAAATAGCTTTTGCCTCATCTGTTGGGCAATTATCTGCAACACCTTTTGCAACTTTTACTAACGTGTCAATACCCACCACATCGGCTGTACGAAATGTTGCCGATTTGGGGCGACCAATAATTGGCCCAGTTAGCGCATCAATTTCATCAACATTCAATTGTAATTTTTCCATGGCATTCATTATTGCCATCATACCAAAAACACCTACTCGGTTTGCAATAAATGCAGGAGTATCTTTACACAACACCGTTGTTTTGCCTAGTTGCAAACTTCCATACTCCATTAAAAAATCTACTACCAATTCATCGGTATGCGGTGTTGGTATTATTTCTAACAAACGCAAATACCTTGGTGGATTAAAAAAGTGTGTACCACAAAAATGTTTCTTAAAATCATCACTTCTGCCCTCTGCCATCCTATGTATTGGAATACCCGATGTGTTAGATGTTATTAAGGTACCAGGCTTACGATATTTTTCTACCTCTATAAAAACAGCTTGTTTTATATCTAACCGTTCCACTACTACTTCTATCACCCAATCACACTCAGCAATATCTTTCATATTGTCGGTAAAATTTCCCGTTTTTATTTTTTTAACTACATTTTTAGTATAAACTGGGCTTGGGTTGCTTTTTATTGCAGCCGTTAAAGCATCGTTTACAATTTTATTTTTTTCAGCAGTTTTTGCATCTGTAGGCAAATCTTTAGGTTGTATATCTAACAACAATACTTGTAAGCCAATACCTGCAAAATGGCAAGCAATACGGCTACCCATTACACCACTACCTAATACGGCTACTTTTTTAATTATGCGCTTATTCATAAAGCAAAAAATCTTTTTCTAGTTAAGAAAATTAAAATTAGTTAGCTATGCAACTAATTTAATACGAAAGTAAGATTAAAAAATTAATCGCCAAAAAATTAGGGTAATAGTGAAATAAGTACATTTCTATTTTGCTTTACCTTACGGTTATATAACCAATTGATTGCACTATACTTATCGTTAGTTTGCCATTTCAAAATGGGATAATTAGAGAAGCATTCCTGCAAAATAGGTGTTTGAAAATAATAACCAGACAAGGCCGAAATTTTGTTGTTTTTTAGTTGAGGTACTACAAAAAGCCAAGATGAAGTATAACAATAAAAATTTCAATTAATTAACTTACTCCGCTACCATTATCTATTACAGTTGTTGGGCTTACAAAATACAACTTCCCCAATTTATCTTCGGCCATTAAAATCATCCCATTACTTTCTATACCTCTCATTTTACGAGGGGCTAAATTGGTAACCACGGTTACTTGCTTACCCACAATATCTTCTGCGGAAAAATGCAAGGCAATACCGCTTACTATTGTTCTTATTTCTGTACCTAAATCAACTTGCAATTTTAAAAGCTTATCTGCTTTTTCAACTTTTTCAGCAGCTACTATTGTCCCTATTTTTAAATCAATTTTTGCAAAATCATCGAAAGTAATTTCGGATTTCGAGTTTTCTACTTCGTTGCTTACTTGCTCACTCATTACTGGTTTTACTAAATTATTTTTAAGTTTTTCAATTTGCTTTGTTATTTCTTCATCCTCAATTTTTCTAAATAGTAATTGAGGCTCTCTTAAACTATAGCCTACTTTAAGCAAATCTATTTTACCTGCATTTTCCCAATCCAACATTCTATCTACCACTTTCATCATACCACACATTTTTTTTGCTATAATGGGCAAAAAAGGATTTATTAAAATAGAAAGATTAGCGGTAAGCTGTAAACATAAATGTAAACAATTATCAATACTCTTTTGAGCAAGAGGGTCAGTGGTTAATTGTTTTACTACAATCCAAGGCTCTTTTTCTTGCATATACTTATTTCCTTTTCTACTTAAATCAATTACTTCAAATAATGCATCTCTAAACTTATACTCCTCTATTAAATGTTGAGTATTTAAGGCTGATTGTTGAATATCTTTCATTAATGCTTTATCCCTCTCATCTAAAACATCTTCATGCAATTTGGGCACTTTACCTCCGCATAATTTATGCATTAAAACCCAAGCCCTATTTACAAAATTTCCAAAAATGCTTACCAACTCACTGTTGTTTCTATCTTGAAAATCTTTCCAAGTAAAATCATTGTCTTTTGTTTCGGGGGCATTGGCACAAAGTACATAACGTAACACATCCTCACATCCCTCAAAATCTTTTATATATTCATTTACCCATACTGCCCAATTTCTACTTGTACTAACTTTTTCTCCTTCAATATTTAAAAATTCGTTAGCAGGCACATTATCTGGCAAAATAAAGTTCCCGTGTGCTTTTAACATTGCCGGAAAAATAATGCAATGAAAAACAATATTATCTTTCCCTATAAAATGCACCAATTTTGTGTCTTCCTTACACCAATAATCGGCCCATTGATTTGTTAATTCCTTTGTTGCAGATATATATCCTATAGGTGCATCAAACCACACATACAAAACTTTTCCATCTGCATTTGGCAATGGAACTTTTATTCCCCAATTACTATCCCTGGTCATAGCACGGCTTTGTAAGCCACTATCTAACCAGCTTTTACATTGGCCATACACATTGTTTTTCCATTCTTTATGTCCTTCTATAATCCATTCTTTTAGCCAAGCTTCATAATTTTGCAAAGGAAAATACCAATGTGTTGTTTTCTTTTTTACTAGCGGCACATCACTCAATGCACTTTTAGGATTTATCAATTGCTCTGGGCTTAAACTACTACCACATTTTTCACATTGATCGCCATATGCCTTGTCGTTATTACAAACTGGACAAGTACCTACAATATATCTATCTGCCAAAAATGTATTCGATTTTTCATCAAAATATTGTTCTGTTTCTTTTTCTTCAAACACCCCATCATCATATAATTTTTTAAAAAAATCAGATGCAGTATCATGGTGTACTTTATTGGAAGTACGAGAATAAATATCGAACGATATCCCCATCTGTAACATACTTTCTTTAATAAT
>Ga0209550_10001508_pt1 | contig 22280 bp, 20 predicted proteins | sample LauGreSuBDMM15SN_2_FD_187567 | JGI IMG/M metagenome (GOLD analysis project Ga0209550, IMG submission 187567) | Freshwater lake microbial communities from Lake Michigan, USA - Su13.BD.MM15.SN (SPAdes) (version 5) | ecosystem: Environmental > Aquatic > Freshwater > Lake | place: Lake Michigan... | reverse complement strand
CAGACTTAAAGGCGAAGGCGAAGGCGAAGGCGAAGGCGAAGGCGATATTGAAATCAAGATCACAGGACTTCGTCCAGGTGAAAAACTTTTTGAAGAACTGCTCATTGGAGACAGCCCCATACCTACAGCACACCCTGATATTTTCATGGGTTGGGAGAGTTTTTTACCAAAAGAGTCTTTGATGCGTTTGCTGGACGAGTTGATTACTATTTGCAAAAACAATGAGTCAGAAAAAGCCTATCGCCTTGTCTATGAAATTACTATACCTATAAATAATGCTTCTGAATCTAATTGCAATGTTGAGAACCTTACCTTAAATAGTCGACCCTGAGAATTTCATTTTCAGATCGCAGCCTAATTCAAATAGTAATCGCACCTCTTAAGCTCCCCTGTCAAGTGGACAATTTAAAACTAGAGATTTCCTTAACAAATTTCCTATGCATGAACTCCATCGGAGCCACATCACCTAGGGACTCATGCGGCCTGAACTCGTTGTAATCCTGAACCCAGTCATCTGCAGCCTCTTGAGTTTGATCAACTGAGTTGAACAGGTTTGCGTTCAGTACCTTATTTCTGAAGCTTCAGTTGAAACGCTCAACAAAAGCATTTTGATTGGGCTTGCCAGGTTTGACCTGCCCCTTGAGACGTACCATTGATTAAGAAGTAGTCCAGTTTTGTGACCCTGACCCAGTTTCCTTACCACTCAAAGAACCTTCCAAATAAGCTTTGCGCCATTGAAACAACTGGGCTACAGTTAGTCCATGTTGGCGGGCTACCAAAGACACAGAGCTTCCTGGTTCGTTGGTTTGTTTGACGATTTCAAGCTTTTGCTCAGGAGTCCAGCGCCTGCGGCGCTGAACACTGGTGACCACTTCCACCCGGTTAGGTCTTATTGATTACATAGTCATATCCATAGTCGTATTCCTAGTTCTTAGTTTAAGGAATACCGACGGGACTGTCATCCAGGGGGCTAACTCATTAACAATATGACTAAAATAAGGATTAGAAACTTTTCTCAATGTAAAACACCACCGCGCTGAACCACCTTAAACAAAGTTAACACTAGAATTTTGATATCGAACCAAAACCCTTGGCGAGTCAAGTATTCAGTATCCAAAGCTACCTTCTGCGCCATGGACTGTTCGTCCCGTCCGTTCACTTGCGCCCATCCTGTAAGGCCCGGTACCAATTTGTGCACTCCCTTCTCTGTGCGCAAAGCAATCAAGTCTTGCTGATTGAAAAGCGCTGGACGAGGGCCAACAAAACTCATATCCCCAGCAAGGATGCTCCACAGTTGAGGCAGCTCGTCTAAGCTGCTCTTGCGCAAGAAAGAACCAATGGGAGTCAGATGTAAACAGGCATCCGCCAGCAAATGCGTAGCAACCGCAGGCGTGCCCACCCTCATGCTGCGTAACTTCGGCATTTTGAAAATTACATTGTTCCGTCCAACCCGGTTAGACCAATACAAAGCGGGCCCTTTGGAAGTCAAACGGACTACCATTCCTAACAGCAACACAGGTACAAACAAAATCAGAGCAGTCAGGCAGCCAAGAAAAATATCAAAAACTCTTTTCATAGATTTGTGCAGTCATTTATTTTGTAGGCTTATTGAAGTTTCTCAAAACTCTTTAACGCAACTATATATAAGCATAAGGCGCAGCTACACTTGGCAGTACACAGGTGTGACTAGGCATTGTAAGAATTAAAGATGCATGCCTTTCCAAGACCAATGGCTTGACATTGCTGTGGACTTTGGCATCTCTGGCCAATATGTCACAAGGCTTTTGGATCAGGCTGCAATATTTAGAGGCTACCCCTATTCTGCATGTACTACGGTCCGGAATTCACAAGCCGCGCCTTCTTGGCGTGGACCACTTTGCACGGTATTCGCCACGTTTTGATTCAACCTGGCAGGCCCATGCAAAACGGCTACATCGAGAGTTTCAATGGAAAGTTCAGAGACGAATGTTTGAATGAGCAATGGTTTCAAAGCTTGTCACAAGCTAGAGATTGTATTACTGAATGGCGCAAGGACTACAACGAAGTCAGGCCCCACAGCAGTATTGGGAGGATTCCTCCTTCACAGTTCGCCCAGCAGCAGAGGATTCAAATCTTTGCCACTTATTCCAACAACAATCAATTTTTAGATTAACCTTGCAAAACCGGACTACTTCTTAATCAATGGTACGCCTCAAGGGGGCAGGTCAGAACAAGCAAAACCTTGAAATTTAGAATCCCGACTCAGGTATTTGAACAAGCGTTTCATTTTCAGGTTTCATGCACCGATTAGGAAACAGGGTCTGGTACAAGAACATACGGATTGATAGTGTAAATATTTTAGACTACCAATTACTGTAAACTAATTTCATTAGTAAATATTTCACGACCTCTGGCATTAGGATGAATTGATTCACAAAACAAATTTTTGTCTGTGCTAACTACAGTTGAATTAATTACATTTACCCCTAAATCTTTAAGAAGATTAATTCTTTCTGAAATTAATTGTTTATAATTTTCAGATCTATTACTTTCAACATATATTGGAGGAATTCTAATAAATATATTATCACCATACAAATATTTCAACATTAAAACCCTTTTTAAAATTGCATGTGTAATTTCAATATTGGAATTAATAAAATCTTCTGTGATTATTTTAAAGGATCCTTTTGTTGGAAGGCATTTATAAATAGATTTATCACCGAATCGATTAAATATTTTTTCATCTTCATGAAACAAAGATTTTACAATTGAAAATATACTAATATCTGGAATTTTAACAAAAAAATCATTCGTTATTTTTTTATTTGATATTGAGGAGCTCCAAATAAATGCTGGACTGTAAATCACTTTTTCAACTGCAATTTGATTATTAAACCAATTAAAATAATTTTCAAATGAATAAGCCTCATAATCAACTCCTAAGTTAATCGCATTGCACGATTTTTTTGACATAATCTCAGCAGATAAACCCACTTTAGCATTTGAACCACCAATAATTATTAAGCAGCTTTTTTGTGAAAGAAGCTTATCTTTCAATTCTAAATCTGATTTAAATGAAATTGAGTTTTTAAAAAAAACATCATATCCCAAATTGTAAAGATAAAAATGTAAAATATAAATGATAAGTGCGAAAATTTTAACCCCTTTTGATAGTTGAAGTTTATCTATTTCCATAAATGGGTTCCAAATTTAAGCCAGTAAATGCAAATACAGTATAAAGAAGAATAATTGAACTAACAAATGGTGTTCTGAAATGATTATAGTTAGTGCGTAAAAAGCCTAAACGTGGAGATAAAATTTCCCAACTAATAATAATAATAATAAATAATAAATTTATATTATCGCGTCTTGTTAAATCTAAAATTAAAAAATTACTATTACTATTCCATTTGGAAAATTCTATAATTACAGACATTTTGGATGATAATATTATCCAATCAAGTTCTGAAAAAATTACTCTACCTATAATTATGCAAATCACCATTAAAAAGTAATTTATTATTTTTAAGTTAAATTTATTTAAGTAATTTGTAATACACCAAAAAGTAGAATGGAAAAATCCCCATAATATAAAATTAAGTGAAATGCCATGCCACATCGCTGAAGCCATAAATACAAAAAACACAGAGATATATAAGCCGAAAATTGGCCTCAAATTTTTGTAAAATAATTCTTTCAATATTAAACTAAGTGATATATGCCATCTTTGCCAATATTCAATGATAGACGTAGATCCGAATGGCTGTTTAAAATTCCGTGGAGCTCTTACACCAATAATTCGCATTAATGCCCAAGCAATCATTGAGTAGCCGGCGAAGTTAAAGTAAACAAAAAACTCAAAAAATAAACCAAATAAAACTATATCAATAATATTTTGACTGCTCTTTAAAAATAAATAATAAGAAATTGAAGGAGCTAATATGCAAGCAAAAAATATTCCTAATATTAAATCTGAATGGACTATATTAAATATTTTAATTATTCTCTTCAGTCTAAATCTATTATTATTAATTAAAGAATATATTGGTATCGGCCCAGTAAAATAGTACAAAGGATTTATTACTGAAAATATAAATTTTATTGGATTAATTTCAGATATTTCTTTTTGTTTAGATATTTGATAAGATATGTATAAGGTATAGAAAGTAATTCCGAATAAATATTGGTTAAAATCACTGCTATTAAAACCGGTGAGTACTCCTATTAAATCAAAGTAAGTAAGCAACGGGCCAATAAAGAAAAATAACCAAGCAAACATAACGCGATACTTTTGAAGCGGAGTAGCTATCAAAACAAGCGCTAAAAGTGAAAAAGAAAGAGAAATTAGTATAAACATTAGTTCTTTTAAATTTTAATCTACTGACTTAGGATAACACCGATAAGTGCAGTGACAGACCGCGTCTACCCGAACCGACGAACCGGGCTCAGCTAAAGCTTGCTTAATGAAGACGGAAAATGCTTGATAATTATTTACTCTTAATTTACCACGAGAAATGCCATATTGATTTATTAAGACTCAAAGATTAAAGCCTGCTAGTTTGATCATACGCACGGTATCTACCGCTCGGGGAAATAATTCAAAATCTTCCCACCGGTTCACAGAGGCGCGAACCACATTAATTATGCCGTCGCGGTCAAAAGATTGCCTTACAAAGTGCTTGCACTACTTAACCGCTACGAATACGTTTGACCAACGACGTAGTTGAATATCCATCCAAAAACGGAATGGCCACAGCATACCCTCCCCAACTGCGCACAACGTGTGATTCTTCAATTGACTCCATATCGTAATCGCCACCCTTGACGTACAGGTCTGGCTTCAGCTTTTTGATAAGCTCAACGGGTGTGCGCTCGTCAAAAAAAGTCACTAGCCTCACAGAGGTCAAACCTGCGAGGACCGCGGCCCTGTCTTCAGCTCTGTTCAAGGGCCGGTCAGGACCCTTGGCAAGCATCTTGGCTGAAGCGTCCGAATTGACCGCAACGATCAACGATCCTCCAAGCGCAGCTGCCTGGTGAAGATAGTTCACATGGCCACGATGCAGCAGATCAAACACGCCATTAGTAAAAACCAGTGGACGTGGTAGCGCATTCAAGCACCCTAGGAGATCAACTTGTGGGCAAACCTTACTCATCAAGTTGCTCATGAAAACAATTCCTCATAACTCAAAGTAGATGTACCAAACTTTGACACGACCAAGCCTCCAGCACAATTTGCAATTTCCATGGCACGTGTCATGCTTAAGCCACAGGCAAGCATCAACCCCAAGGTCGCAATCACGGTGTCTCCAGCGCCGGTTACGTCGGCTACCTCGCGCACTTGAGCTTTGACATGATCCACACCGTCGGCCTGGAACAGCGACATTCCGTCCTCGGAGCGAGTCAGCAGTAACGCCTGCAGTCCTAAGTTGACCCGCAGGGCTTCGGCCCTTAGGTGTAAATCATCTTCGTCCTTCCAAGCGCCAACAACCTGTCGCATTTCAGCACAGTTGGGCGTAACTACACTAGCACCGGCGTAACGTGAGTAATCAGTCCCTTTCGGATCTACTAGCACCAGCTTACCTAAGCTTCGCGCGAATTTTATCATGCGTGGAATATGCGCGAGTCCTCCCTTGCCATAGTCCGAAAAAAGAACAACATCATGCAACGGCAACACGCGCTCAAAGTCAGCCAGCATCTGATAGAGCACCTCATGGTCTGGCTGTTGTTCGAAATCCACGCGCATTAACTGCTGTGCTCGGCCGATCAGCCTTAGCTTTATTATTGTCTGCAGCCGAGAGTCTTGACCCAGCACGGCAGTTACGCCCTGCGCCTGAAGCAGTTTAGTCAGCCTGCCTGCAGATTCATCTTGCCCCACCATACTGAGCAGTGTTACTTGTCCCCCAAGGGTTTTGACGTTCAGCGCCACGTTGGCTGCCCCGCCCAATCGTTCCTGCTCGCGCGTTACAAACAATACAGGAACAGGCGCTTCAGGAGAGATTCGCTCCACCTCACCAAACCAATACCGATCCAGCATCACGTCACCCACAACTAAAATGCGGCAAGCAATCAGTGAGTCTTTACTGGGACGTAAATTAGTACCCATTTTTACGTTCAAACTAGGCCTAACTGTTGCTCGATCATTCCACAAAGCGTGTGACCGATCAGAATATGCGACTCTTGGATGCGTGCCGTAACCTGACTCGGCACCAATATAGCAATATCGCACAGTTTAATTAGTGCACCGCCATCGCGGCCAAGCAGACCAATGACAGACATACCAGCAGCACGCGCTTCCTCGACAGCACGGATTAAGTTACGTGAGTTTCCCGAAGTAGAAATAGCCAACAACACATCACCCGGACGTCCGAGACCCTGCACTTGGCGAGCAAAAATCTCATCGAAAGAATAGTCATTACTGATACAGGTAATGGCCGATGTATCCGTCGAAAGAGCGATGGCAGCCAGCGGAGGGCGGTCCTTAATGAAGCGCCCAGTAAGTTCTGCAGCTAAGTGCTGACAATCAGCAGCCGAACCTCCGTTGCCACAGAACATCAGTTTTCCGCGCGTCTTCAGTGACTGCACAGAAAGAAATGCGGCTGTTCCAACGACAGAATCTAGCGATTCCAACGCCTGTAAGAGAGCGATTTGTTCAGATAAGTTTTTTTGAAAAAGAGATTCCATAGGATGAGAAGGATTTGAGTTTGTAATTCTACTTTGCAACTTTTTTCTATCTATATTGATCAATTTTTGAAAGATATGAATCGACGTAATCGAAGACACCATCCTCAAGTGAATGAACGAGCTTCAAAGCTCCTAGAGAATTTAGTTTAGTACTATTGGATTCGGTGAAATACTGATAATTGGAGCGCATACTTTTCGGCATATCTACAAATTCAATATTTACGCCCTTGCCCAACGCACTGCCAATGGCGTTGATGAGATCTAGGAACGAACGAGCTTTACCTGTACCCATGTTGAATAACCCACTAGACTTTGAATTTTCCATAAACCACAACATTGCGGCTGTGCAGTCCTTGACATAGACGAAGTCACGAAGTTGAGCGCCATCGGCATAACCATCTTTGTGCGACTTGAATAGTTTTATCTTTTCTTCACGTACGACCAGCTCTGTGTTCTTCGCCACCAAACTGCGCATATCGCCCTTATGGTATTCATTAGGCCCGTAGACATTAAAAAACTTCATGCCGGCCCATTGCGGTGGGCAGTTCCCTTCGCTCGCACGTTCTACGGCCCATTTGTCAAATTGGTGTTTCGACCAACCATATAGGTTGAGCGGTGCTAATTTGTCGAGCGCCGCTAGATTCTGGTCATCGTTAAAGTGTTGGCCTCCATCGCCGTAAGTAGCAGCTGACGAGGCATAAATCAAAGTTGTGCTTGTGCGTGTGCACCAGTTCCACCAGAACATGGAAGCGTGCAGATTTGCGCGAAGAATTTCATCACCGTCAATTGATATGGTTGATGAGTTAGCGCCCATGTGAAACACCGCATCGGCCTTCGCCGGTAGGCGCCTCAACAGAGCGTCAATTTCACGGTAATCAATTAAATCGAGAAACCGACGCTTTGCAATGTTCTTCCATTTACCCTGATTTCCGAGATCGTCTACAAGCAACAAGTCTGTACGACTTCGTGCATTTAGGTCGGCCACAATATTTGAACCAATGAATCCGGTTGCGCCAGTTATGATGATCATATTATTTTGTGTTCAGCGGAGGCTGGAATGTTAATCCATTAAAAGTTAATTATAAAAACTTCGCATGTAAATATGAAATGACATTGCCATCCTCATTACCTCTTGAACGGACACATGCTATACCCATCCCAACAAACTGGGCCACTTCGAAATATCAACGTGCAAATTTCCGAAAAGAGCCCCATCTCATCACACTTTCTCCGTAAAGAAACCCCTAACTGCTCTGTCCATGAAAACTGCAAACTAGGTAGTCGAAAGATCGTACCCGTCACAAACCAAAAAAAACAGCGTAATGAACTACTTTGAGAAGGGTAATGCAGTTAACTAAAAAATTCAACAACTAGTCGAGAAAGACCAAGCTATACTTGTTGGTACTGCACCGAATAGCAAAGGTTCGTTACTTTATAGCCAAAAACAAAGGTAGGACGGTTGTTCACCATTTGCAGTTCGCTTTATGTTGCGATTCATCAGCGCCTGCGGCGCTGAGCACTGGTGACCACTTCCACCCGGTTAGGTCTTATTGATGACATAGTCGTATCCATAGTCGTATTCCTAGTTGTTAGTTTAAGGAATACCGACGGGACTGTCATTCTGGGGGCTAACTCGGTACAAACCTTTTTACTGAACACCACAAGTAAGCGCCAAACCAAAGAACATTCCCCACTAGACCCTAGACACTCTACAAAAATTTCATGGTCAGTTAGGACGTTTTAGAAACTGTATCACCCGTGAAATCAACTTAGAAAACACAAAACGCAATAAAGAGAACCTCAACCCAAGCTGATTTAAAGCCTTTAGTATTTCAATATTTTGCCTCCAAATATTTAGCAAACTCTTATTAGATGTACCACCAAGGCGCATTTTCACAAGAATCTCTGGAATATAAAAACTACTTATATGCGATGACTCCAAATATCTAGCCATTAATTCAAAGTCTGCAGCTATTTTGAAATCAAGATTAAACCCTCCTAATCTTTGATAAACAGATTTTAGAACAAAAAAAGTTGGATGGGGAGGACACCATCCTGTTTCAAATGACAGTGGCTGGAAAGCATTAGAACGCCAGTAACGAATAACACGTGTTGGGTTAGTCTGGCTTACGTAACACAAGTCACCGTAACAAATACTCACCCCATTTTTTTTAAAAGTACTAGCTACAATTTCAATAATCTTATCCGAAGCATAAAAGTCATCAGCATTAATGAAACCTATAATTTCACCGCTAGCTAAGGCGAATCCTTTATTCATCGCATGATATATACCATCGTCTTTTTCAGATACTACTATTGCAACGTTAACTCCTTCAGTTTCAATAATCTCTAATGTCCGATCAGACGATCCTCCATCAATAATGATATGTTCGATATTTCTATATGTTTGATTTTGCACAGATTTTAAGGTGTCAATAATTGTTTTTTCTGAGTTATAGCAAACTGTAATAATACTAATTTTCATATTGCAATATTAATAATATTAGTAAATATTAATTTAATAATCATGATTACAAAAGTATTTTATATTTAAATAAGGCTGATTTTAATACTATTGAATGAATGTTAATTAAATATTCAGTTAATAATATATTTGCATAACACTATAAATAGGTTAATAAATAAATATTAATATAAGATAGAATTTATTTGTTTAAATTTTTAAATAAAATTTGTTATTAATAAAAATTTTCTTTCATATTGGACACCCATTCTAAATATTTAAATTTATCATTAAATAATGAAAAACGATTGTGCACATAAGCAGATTTTGGTAACCAATAATGATTAGGAATAGGAGAAAAAACAAACACTGGCAACCCAAAATACTCAGCTAAATGAGCTGGAAGGCTATCAGCAGAAATAATTAAGTCAAAATTACGAATACTCTCTACTAATGCATCAAAACCATTAATACATCGAAAGTTTAGACTTGAATTAAAAGAATTTGTAGTAATGTACACTAATTGGGGATCACAATCTATCTTGATTAATTGATTGTAAATTTCTGATACAAGTTCATTATTAATTTTTTTTACAGTCATCCGACTATCAGGAAAAATACCAATTTTAGGGATTTTCTTTATAATTTTATTGTTATCATTATTTGTTCTAAAATTTAAAAAACGTTCATAATCTAAATAAATATTGGTATCCGTAGTTGCTATCTGCGTTGTTGACATTCGCCCAGCAAGAAAATTATTTCGCCACCCTAATTTATCAAATATTAATTGGTCATTAACAGAAATGCAATTATTAATTTGATTATGTAATTTTAGTCCGCTCATCATTCCCGCACAAAATCCAGACTTACGAATATCAAAAAAAGCAGGAACCCCGGAATTACCAGTTTCTATCCATACAACACTTCCCTCGTAACCTACCGCATTCGATAACGATTTTAGATGATTACCGCATAATAATTTATAATCATTATTATTTTCGAAACGCAAATAATTACAAGCAATAATAAAATCACCGTACGATTTTAAAAAAATAAACCATCGCATATATAACTTAATAAAAAAAATTTAAAATAAATAAAAATTTATAAATATTACAGTAAAAGAGAAATATAATTATTGAATTAAAAAAAATAAAATTTTCAATTGCACTAAAATAGTATAATGTAAAAAGAAATTTAAGTAAAGTTTTTTAGTCAATTAATAGAATTTTTTAGTAAAATTGAAATTCTAATAAAAATAAATATAATAAATAAAAATATAATAAGATATAAAATAGGTAAGAAAACTCCGAACATTGGTGCAAAAAGCAATAAACAAATTATTATAGTTCTACCAGACATTCCATTCATTTGCAAAAAATAATTATTTAATAAAGCATATCTTAATGCAGAAAAATATAATATGGGAATTGGATTAAAAATACTGAAGAATAAAACCCCGAATATGCCAAAGTCTGCAAAATGAGAAACACCATCGGTAAAGGATGGCGTATTACCACTTTCAGGACCACCAGGAAAGTAGAATTCAACCAAATATAAAATACCATAAACATAAGGTTTTTCTGGAAAAAACTGTCGAGGAACATAATGCCAAAATGAAGTAAAAAATATTTCGCCATTATAAAGACTGATTGCATTTTCAAAATAATCTTTGTAATATAAAGCTGAGATAGGATAATGATCGAAATATTCAAATAAAGTCACTAGCTCAATGTAATCATGGTTCGAATAGAAATTATAAAGTATCAAGATAAATAATAATGGCATAAAAAAAATTAAAACCCAACCTACTGATATATTTCTCTGTCGCCATATTATTATTATGTAAAATATGAAGAAATTTAGTAAGTATCCTTTTGAACCTAAAATATAAACAGCTCCGTAATAAAGAAGACTTAAAAGAGAAAATTTTAAAGAATCCTTAATTGCTATACCAGCAAAAAAAAATGAAATAGAAAGAAAATTTATAGCAGCTGCGTAATATAAACCATTACCATCTCTCTTTAGCATGTAAGAGGATCGTATATTCGAAAGCCAATCAACAACTCCCCCAGTTTTAATTGCAAGCATCAAAAAAGTAATTATAAAAAAAACAAAAAATAATTTAGATATTAAAGGAAAATAAGATATTCTTATAAATCCCAATTTGGGTAAAATAATAGGGATTTTATGTATTATTTTTAAGCGAGATGTAAAATATAATAATAATAAACTTATGCATTCCCGAAGATTTGTAATAAATACTGCAAAATTATAGTAAGGATCCATTAAACCTTCATCACGTATTAACTGTCCAACAAATAATCTAAATATCTGGACAGGTAAATAACATAATGTTATAATATTAATTGGATTCCACTTATCTAGTTTTAGCAAATTTCGGCTCCACCAGAAGGGCGCCAGTAATATGAATACTGCTACAATTAAATTAAAAAAATAAAGTAAAACCACGTATTATTATAATTTTAATGTAATAAATAATAAAATTTAAAATCAAATAATTTTAAATTTGAGGTATTAATGAATTTAATTTATCCAATATTTCCGCAGAGGAAATATCCTGAATGCATGAATATCCATGAAATTTATCGCATGTTGTACGAGAACAAGGTGAGCAATCTGGAGCTCTAGATAGTGTATTTTTTTTTGAATTAAATGGACCGTATGTTTCTGCAAGCGCATTACCCATTAGTGCAATTACGGGTACTCCTAGGTAGTCACAGTAATGCATAATCATGCTATCTGGACAAATAACAAGATCCATTTTTAATAAATAATCACTCAAGTTTGATAAGTTAGTTTTCCCAATTAAGGACACAACATTGATATTTTCACTTAGTATATTGTATCTTGATTTATCATCATTAGATCCAAATAAATAAAATATTAAATCATTTCGACTTCCGATGATTTCTTGCAATAATGTAACCTTCAGTCTTTTAATTTCTATTGAACCTGAAACATGAATTCCAATATTTCGATTATTAATATTATGTTTTTCATTAATAAATCTTATTCTTTTATTTATGTCTACATTGAGCATATTAGCAAATATATTTTTAATATGCCTCCTCGAATAAAAATTTTTTTTTGATGAAGATGATATGAAATTTTTAAACCTTACTACAATTGAAATTCCATCATAAAGAGGGTTAAAAACTATTTTATTTATTCTAAATTTTTTATTTATCAACATTAATTTAAAAGATAGCGTAGATTTTAATAAAATAATATTTTTATCTAAGTAATTTATGCTATCTGATTCATAAATTTTAATTGAATTTCTTGGTAGAAAATTATCAACTAATTCAAATTGTGATTTGTAAACCAATACTTCAAACTTTTCATCTAACATTAAATGTAAAAGATCTAAAGCTAAAATTGTATCTCCAATTCCCCCAAGCAAAACAATTAGTTTTATTTCCTTAGAATTAACTTCATCTTGGTTTTCTAACTTTCTCAGTCTATAATCTACTATACTAATGTTTAATATATTCTTAATTTTTTCTAATATGTTTTTATTACTCATTTTTTATATTATTTATGTTGTGCAGTTCTAATAATATCTTTCAATATTTTTCTGTTAGAAATTTTTTATTATATTTATTTATTTTTTGATATCTAAATTTTCTGCATAATTATCAATAGTATATTTTTTTCTTAAAAATCTTCTATATAGATATTTTATTATTTTAATAATTTTTACTGGCAATATAATAAATGGCATTAAATGTGTCCAATATTTAAGTATTTTATAATACAAAAGATATGTACTCATGAATACTCTTAAAAAGAAACCTGCACTAGCATTATTTAATTTAGCTTCAATAACATGACCGCGTATATATTTTATAATTATAGCTGATTGGCATTTAGAAAGAGTTTTTTTATTTGCTTTAAAAAAGTTTTGATATATTTTTGAATAACCATTTACATCAATAAGTAATCGATTCAATGCATCGTTATTCAAAAAAGAATCGTTACCACTTCTATAGCCGACTCTTTGCACTGGGTCAAATATCCAATATGGCTTTACTTTTATGATAGAGAGTATAATATATACGTGTACATATGCATTTAAAAATGGTTTGTAATTGCCTTGAGAAATAATTTCATTCCAATAATGTCTATTAACTATTTGACCAGATAAGTATCCAAAATAAAATCCGAGTTCTATAGAAATTTCTTCAAAATTTTTATAAATAGTTAAATCTTTTGATTTTGTTTTAAATAGAGGAGGCACGGAAGGTATACATTTTAAATCTTTACTCATGTATAATTGATTAACGGAAATCCCAGTTATACCTTTATTTTTTTCGATTATTTTATTTATTTCATATAGTGATTGCGGCAATAAAATATCATCACTTCCCATTAACCAACAATATTCAGCAGAGGAATTAGAAACCACTTGAAGATAATTAAGATCAGCCCCAATATTATTCTTATTTTTAATATAAATTATATTATCATATTTACCAATAAAAGAACTTACAATTATATCCGTGTTATCTGTAGAAGCATTGTCACTAATTACAACTTGACACTCTAAAGCCAAAGGCTGAATATAAAATGAATTTAATAATTCTTCTATATATTCGCCACGATTGTAAGTAGGAATACAAACAGAAATTCTATATTTTTTTTCAATACTCATGGTGAATCCATATTTTAAATCATTATTTTATTTCCAATTATTTCTCTTTTCAATAATTTTTATAGATTTAAAAATTTCGTATGTTAATACTATAAACGACCAGCACAAACCTCTTAATCCATCTCTCCATGCACCTTTAATCAAAAGAATTGATATAAATGTATAAAATGGTTTAAAAAAAAGCACAAAGTATGAAGTATTTTTAAAATCTTTAGACTCGCATTCTAAACTTGTATATTTATTTTGCTTTTCAATTATCTCGGTAGTAGATATTTTAGGATAATGTGACAGGTGACCCTTAAGCCGAACTAGCCTTGTCAACCCTGACAGCTGCTCATGAACGGGTCTATGATAACGTAAATTCACGTGATTTTCAAATATCCTGACTTGAAAGTCTTTACCTGTTGCATTATCTAGCCATTTTCCCCATATATAATTTCTTCGTTTAACTTGATACGAAACACCGCTCTCCAGAACTGTAGTTCGGATGTGATTTGCTAGTTCTGCGGACACCACTTCATCTGCATCTAACATTAATATCCATGGACATGATGCTGCTTCAATACCCTTATTTCTTTGATTAGCGTAGTTTTCAAAAGCGCTCTTCCTTATTTTTACTAGTTCATATTGCATTGCAATTTCTAACGTCGCATCAGTACTTCCAGAATCAATCAAAATTATCTCTTTACACAGATCTAATACAGATTCAATAGCATTTGATATGCACCGCTCTTCATTATAACTAATAATAACAACTGAAATTTTATTCATTTTCTTAAACCAAATATAATTAATATTAATTTTCTAATTTTATTTAATAACTTATAAACTAACGTTGGTACTATATACATTGGTAAAAATATCAACCAAAATGAAATAGCTAAATAATGGAATTTAAAAATTAAGTAAATTTCATCAATTTTCATTCCATTGCCCAATTTTCTTGTCAGTAAATATGGAAGTAAATTTTTTCTGCATGCGTAATTTTGAATTTGAGTACGCTGATATAGATTTAATGCTTCTTTATTTGATAAAGCGATTATAGTGGGCATAATTGAAGCTAATATTGGAGCACCTAACTCAGACATTCCTGATCTGAATTTTACTAAACACTCTTGTGAAATAAAAATTCCTTTGTCTGCTTGCATAAGTTGTATAGCTGAATGTAAATACAAACTACCACACCACCTTGTTGTTTGTTCATTAAATTTTTTGCTATTTGAGTATGGCTTTTTAATAATTGTAATACTTATAAAAGAATTTAAAAAAAAATCATTTCTTAAAAAATCTTTTTTATAAACCAATCCTTTATTTTTTGGACGCATATGCTTCTGGAATTTTCCCAGAGTTTTATCATATATGTCGTAGCCAAATAGCATGCCTCCACAATTGATATTTTCACGTAATGTTTGATGCACTTTTTTCACAGCTCCAGGATAAATACTATCATCATCCCCCAAAAACCAAATGAATTTTCCTTGTGCTATCTTTATAAGATACCGTACATTGCCATCAATACCAACATCAAATTTCTGCTTAATATAAAAAAAATTCTTGTTATGCTTAGTAAATGGAGCTACTACATTTACAGTATCGTCAGAAGATGCATTGTCAGATATAATTACATTTACTATATTTGAAAGTTTTTCTTCTATTATTTGCTTACTTAATTCGGAAAGAATTAATCCAATAAATTTCCCTCTGTTCTTCGTCGGAATTGCTATGGTTAATAAGTGCATTTACTATTTTAATTAAATTTATTTATTTCTTTGTTTCTTATTTTTACTAATTTATAAAATTTGAACGGTAAAACCCATGTTGCAGTTAATATAAATGAAAAGATTAAACCAATTAATATTCCTTCAACTCCATACAATTTACTTAATTGATATTGTAAAAATATTCCCAAGCAGCATTGAATAGGTATAGTTAAATTAACCATGTTAGTATTATCATTGCTTAAAAGTACAGTTGCATATGTATCTGTAAAAATTCTTATACTTATATATAATAAAAAAAGGCTTGATAAAAATTTCTCTTCATAAGTAATTTTTCCATTCGACAGAAAAAAAATAATTTCTTCAGTAAAATAAACAAAAAAAACACCGATAGAAAAAATCAAAATACAACCTAACCTTAATAACTTGTATATTAATAAAATTACTTCTCTAAATCGACAAGAATGCATTAGCTCTGATATTGTTGTCCATGATGATGTTAATATTATTCCATAGGCTATTAATATAATCATAAATACTTTTTGAACTATATTGTAAATTGAAATTTCAACTGGCATAACAATTCGCGATAAAATTATATAATCAACACTTAGTGTTGCTGTTCCAAGTATTGAGAATAATAAGAAGCCTTTTGCTTTATTAACTATTTCATGCAGAGACGTAGTATCATAACGATCCCAATTTTTCCATTCATAATTCGAAATTAGAATTGCAAATATCAATAATTGTGGAAATGAATAAATTAACGCGATTAGAGTAAGACTTTTTTCATCGAAAGCTCTTAATATTATTACACCCAATAAAGTTATCGCCGATAAAATTCCTGACAATATGTTAGGCCATATTGGTTTATGTATCGCATAAAGAGTTTGAGTAAAAAAAAGAATAAATCCAGATGTTAAAAATCCTATCAGATATATAAAAATAACATAGTTACTCAAATAGACATTGCTCTCAAATATAATATTCTTAATTAAGATTGCTCCAATTAATAATATTGGTATTAATATTATGTAAATAGTTATTATCAGTCTAAACGCAGTCTTGTTTAAACGGATGCAATCCAATCCTAGCTCTCTGCGCTTTGCTATTATATTTTGTATTGTTGAAGGAATTCCAAAATTAAGAATAACTATCCAAGCACACAGAGACATTATTACTGCATGCGCAGCATAATTATTTATTCCAATTAATTCAATTAAGTATCGAGTGCCAATTAATGAAAAAATCATTGCTGCAGCTCTCGATATCCATCCAGTTAATATACTAATATTCACTTAATTCTTTATAATAACTTATTTATCTTTAATTTTTTTGTTAACTTTTAAGGTTTAATTTTGAAATTTATTTCAAAAAACTTATTTTAATATTTTTTTACTCGAATTTTAGTATTTTAATTTAGATTACGTTAAATTTTTTTAAAATATTGTTAGTAATTTTAAATTTTTTGGCGTTCATTATTTGGCATTTCCCCAATTCAGTAGAAAAATTCATTTTCAAAATTCGAATGGGAGAAATGCAAATGCAAAAAGCCAAATACACAGCTGAGTTTAAAGAAGAAGCCGTTGGTCAAGTTAACGACAGTGGCCACTCTGTAATCGATGTAGCCAAGAGGCTAGGAATTGGGGATGGCTTGCTTTACACTTGGGTCAGTAAGTACAAGGTCGCCAATTAGCCAGTTACCATTGATGAAATGAAGTCTATGCAAGCGGAGCTCAACCGCTTAAAGGCTGAACTCAGGCGCACCACAGAGGATCGCGATATCCTAAAAAAGGCCGCCACATACTTTGCCAAACAGACCCAGTGAAGTACGCGTTTATCTAGGAGAATCGCTTGCAGTTCACTTTCAGTGGCATGTGCCGGGTTCTGGACGTTAACCGCAGTGGCTTCTAAGCTTGGTTGCTGGAGCCCTTGTCGCCAACTGCGATGGAGATCTAAGCCCTGACATTGCAAATCAAAGAGTTCTATGTCCAAAGCATGTGTATCTAATGTTGCCCCCGATTTTTTTTTATTTTAGGAAGGCTGGTCTTTAGTGCAGCGAGAAACTCGTAGCCAGGCTCATGCGGATGGCTCAAATTAAGTCTATACGCGGCTAAAAACGGCCTCGTTTCAAGGTGTGCCGGCCCTCCCAGGTATTGTCCAATTAGTTGCAGTGCTAGCTTCAGCAAGACGTGGTGGATCAAGTTTGCTGGACCGGTATCACGTACATCCGCACGTATGAAGGGTAGCTCTATTCTTGGCGTTGGTGCTGGACTTGCACTCAAGGGCGGTGGTGGTCTGGTGCATGAGAGGCAGCATGAAAAACACTTTGGTGCTGGATTCGTTGACGATTGCTGTGTGGCTTCGCCGGCCTAAGGGTTCGGCGATCATCCACTCGGACCATGGCTCGCAGTTTGGCAGTGACTAGTTCAGCAGCTGGAGGAAGGACAACAGTTTGAGTCCGAGCATGAGCCTAAAAGGCAACTGCAGGGATAACGCGTCGGCCGAATCGTTCTTCAGTAAGTTGAAGAGTGAAAAGATCAAAAAGAGGATTTATAAAACAAGGCAGGAGGCCATGTCTGATGTCTTTGAGTACATTGAAGGCTTTTACAATCCAGCTCGGCGTCACAAACATCTGGACTAACTCAGCCCACTTGAGTTCGAGAGAAGTCAAATTGCGTTATGAAGAGTGTCTATAAAATTGGGGGAATTCCAACTTGCTTTTAGAAGCAACAGCGATTAATCAAATGCTCAGTACCTTTTTCCAAGATTGTTTAAGCGCTTGAATTTTGGAGTTAGATTCTTCATTTTGAATAGTATTTCGAAAAGAGTTCCTAATAAAAATAAATAAAAGTAGAATAAAACCAACAGCAATAGAAGAAATAACAGTGATAGTTGCTTTATTTGGTTTTGACTTTTTTTCAGGTGGCAATGCTGTATCCACAACTTGTATCGAAGCCCCATCTCGAGATTCATCAATCCTTGCTAGTTCATATTGCTTTGAGAACAATTCGTACAGGGTCTCTTGATATTTATACTCCCTAAACCTTGATACATAAAGAATATTCCCAGAAGATGTGTCAGACTTTTCGGCATTCACAAGTTGCACCTTCAATACTTCAAGCTCCTTGATTGCTTGAACAAACTCTGGTGAATTTTCTGACAGGTATCCGCGCATGTTGGCAACCTTAATCTCTTGAACAGTGATGCCAGCTTTTAAACGCGCTACAGTTTCAACTGCAGTTCCAGGGCTTGTTTTGAGTACACCACTACTCACACCTGTACCTCTTAAAGATTCTTCAGCTGCAGACAAATTATCTTTGGCTTCCTTGAGCTTTTTTTCGAAAAATGATCTTCTTAGTTGCGCCTCAGTTAAAGACAATCTGTTCATCATGCGGCGAAGCTCATCTACATAGGCATTGGCCATGTCAGCTGCAAGTTTAGGATCTTTGTCATCCAATTCAAGTAAAATTATTCCGTCTTTGCCTGTGGTAATCTTTGTATTATTGAGAAATGCTTTTCTGGCGTCGACTCTGAACTTGGCATCGTAACGCTTCAAAAGATCAAACCGGTCAACCATGGCATCTTGGATGCTTTGGCTCTTCATAAAAGCGATGTACTGGTCTGCTGGATTTTTAATTCCTAAACCAGGTCCTAAGCCGCCAATTGCGCCAACCCCGAGAGCTTGCACTAGCGCAGAAGCTGAGCTTTGCTGATGCTGGGGCAGCAAGAACTGTGTCTTGGCTGTGTAAGTTGGGGGAATCATAAAACTGATGCCTAATGCTGCCAGCCCAACAGCTAATGGCCCCAGAACCAATAGGCGCAAGTTTTCCACCACGACGAGAAGAAGGTCAAGCAAACTGATCTCTTCATCTTCGTTTTGATCAGCATTCACTTTGTTTTCAGATTGGGGCATGTTCTCTTGGGTCATACCAGCCTCACTGACGCAGAGTCTTGAAAGCCACAGCGCCCAAGCCCATCTGGTAAATCAACTGAGTCCAGTCCTTAGCCCCTTGAATAAAGGCCGTGTAGGGCGTTCTCTTGTCCACCACCTCCGGCACAAACACAGAGTCCCCAGGGTAGAGTTTCTTGTCCAGCACACTTGCGCCCCAAAGGTTTTTTCGCACTAGCCCCTTGGGCGTAGCCTCAGCAGATCCATCTGCTCTGATGATGATCACCTCGTCCAGGTCTGCCTCCCTTGTAGGCCCCGCCCTGTCAACGTAGTTCTGCACCTTGGCAGCTGGCCTGTGCATCATGGAGCTTTCCGTTAAGACCGCGCCAAACACGCCCACAAAGCTTGGAATCTGGGGTATGAAAATCTCGTCTGCATCTTCTAAAAGTATCAGGGGCAACCTGGGCAGAGCAGGGTCCATCTCAAGAGAAACACGGCCCGAGGACTTTAGAGACTCGAGCCTTCTAAGGAGCAGCCTCTGACTTGATTGCTGCGCGAGCAGGGCCTCATTCACGCTCTTGTCGCCCGTGGTGTTTTGTATCATGGCGCTGGTCTTGGTCTCGATGTCTGACTCGAACCTTCTAATGGCGCGGTCTAAGTTTTCTTGCTGCTGGGCCCTTGCTGACTCTCTTGTCAAAACTGTGCCGTAGAGGTACGCGTTGTGAGTGAGGCCCCCGGCCATCGCCAAAACATCTGTGAGTGTTTCTGAGCCCCTGAGCTGATAGACGCCTGGCACGCCCACCTCGCCAGTGACCCGAACGTATCGACTTCTTTTCTCAAGAGGAGGAGGCAGCTCGCTGACGCTGAACACCGTGATCACGTCGCCAGCTTTTAGACTCAAGTTGTGGGCAGGATCACGGGCCTTTACAGCCTTGGCCAAGTTAAATGGAATGAGCGTTGTGACCAGCTTGTCTGGGTCGGTGCGCTCAAGCGTTGCGTAGTCCCAGTTGACTTCGTCACGCGGGGCCTTGGCACCTGCAAGTGCGGTACTTAGCGCCACGTCCTTGCCAGACTCATACTGAACCAGCCTGTTCTTTCTTGTGAAGTAGTCTGACTGCACCAAGGCCTGTGGCTCTGGGATAAGGTCAGAGATGCGCATGCCTTCTACAAAGACGTGCCTAGTGGCCGCTGCCACATTGCCGCGAAGCGTGACTGCGTTGGCAAACTCGGGGGAGATTTTGAGGAGTGTCAAGATGTCGCCGTCTCTTAGCTGCGTGGCAAGGCCCTTTGCGTCAAGGGCTGCGGTCTCTACGACCCTTGGGCCCTTCACGCGTGAGGCTTCTACGCGCTCGAGCTGCACCTTGTGAGTTGAGACAAGGGTTCTTTGACCGCCTGAGTAGGCAAGCAGTTGTTCGATGCTTTCGCTTTGTGTTGTGGATTGTGCTGAGGATTGAGTTGCTGCGTTTGTTGGTGCGTTTGTTGTTGCCTTGTTAGCCACCAACTCATAGATCCCCGCACTGTCCGTCTCGCCCATGAGCGCAACACGTGGGCCCGCTGGCGGTATCACAATCACGTCGCCTGGAAGAAGCCTTGCATCCTTCGAAGAGTCGCCCTTGTGGATGAAGTTGTAAAGATCAAGCGTTGTCACAAGCTTGCCGCCACGCGTGAGCTGAATGTTTCGAAGCGAGCCCGTAGCTGCTGGCCCGCCGCTTTCAAACAATGCGCTGATCAGGGTAGAAAGGCTAGAGACCATATACGCACCCGGGCGCCTGGCCTGCCCCACCACAAACACCTGCACGGACCTGAGCTTGCCAATGCCAGCCGAGAGCTCAAAGTTGGTAAACACCTTGGCCACCTGGGACTTCAAAAACGGCTCGAGCTGGTCCACCCTGGTGCCCGCCACTGTGACGGGCCCCACACGCGGTATCACGATCTGGCCCATGCGGTCTACGGGCAGCCTGACCGAGAGCTCTGCCATGCCCCAAAGTTTGAGGTCCACCTCGTCGCCTGGGCCCACCACGTAGTTGGCAGGAACGGGCACGTCCGTAAGGGAAGGAAAGCGGCTAGAGTCAAACAGGTTGTAGCCGTAGAGCGAGAGCTTTTTGCCGGTGCTGTCTTCAACGAACTGCTGAAAGCGGGTCTCTACTAAGGAAGGCAGGGGCCGCTCTTGCGCGCCCTGGTTTGCAGAAGTTTGAACTGGCGTAGTAGATCCGATAGATCCTTTGAGTTGCCCCGGCGCGCCTGGCACCGCACCACCAAGGCCAGCAGCAAAGTTCCCGCCGATGTTGGTGGCTTCTGTTGCTTTTCCCAAGTTGCCAGAAATAAGCGGGGCTTCTATGCCCATCTGCGCGCCTTGCGCAAAAGCGGAAGTGGTGGCCAAGCCTTGAATGACAAGCATCAAGAAACAAGCAAGTTTTGATCTGATCATTGGAGACTGGTGAATAGGTTGAATTTGAGTTTTTGAAATCACGGATGTTTCACTTTTTTCTGCATATTTTTCTTCATATGCATTATGCCTTCGCTCACGCTACCGCCATCTTCGCGCATTGCGAAGAAATCATTCAGGCCAAGAGCTTTCAATCTCTGGAACTCGCCCATCAGTATCTACATAAAGCATGCCCTCAAGCACGCACTAAAAAATACCCCAAGACACACACTCTACTGAAGCGCCAACCTCATGGCGCTTCTTGCAGCCCAAAGTGCCTCAAGCCCTGCCCTGCCCTGATCTGTAATGTCCATCAGGCCGTGGCGGGCTGAGGGCATCAAGCCGTAGCCTCGGGTGATGTAATTATCACTCTCGCCCACCTTGGTCTCTAGCCCCACCTTCCACCTGTCACGCGCCCGAACAGACACGCCAGCCAGGCT
>Ga0209550_10001507_pt1 | contig 22283 bp, 14 predicted proteins | sample LauGreSuBDMM15SN_2_FD_187567 | JGI IMG/M metagenome (GOLD analysis project Ga0209550, IMG submission 187567) | Freshwater lake microbial communities from Lake Michigan, USA - Su13.BD.MM15.SN (SPAdes) (version 5) | ecosystem: Environmental > Aquatic > Freshwater > Lake | place: Lake Michigan... | reverse complement strand
AAAATATTTTAGGTTTTCATTTTTGGACATTTTTTTTGTCCATTTTTCAAAACCTAAAAAAACTTTCCCACCGAATTTTTCATATTTTTCTTTAAGTCCTTTAAATAAATATATAACAAAACATCCAGAAATTTACCCTTCGGATAAATCAATAAATATAGGTTTATTATTTTGAAAATTGGTTAAAGACAATTTTTTTTCGCAACCGGGGCATCCGTGTGGGGAGCCTTCCCGTGCAAAACCATATACCGGATCCCACCAACATTCCTTACATATACGATGTGCATTTGCACCGTTTTTTATCAAACAAATTTGCGGAATCATCAATGCATTTATATTTGTTTCTTTTCCACACATACAACAATTTACTTTTTCATATGTCCCTCCTTTTTTATTGTTTATTTTATGTGATTTTTTTCTAATTTGTAAATGATTTTTTATAAATTTGCCATTTTTGCTTTTTCTGCTAATCGTTTTATTTTTCTTTATTACCTTCCTGTTATCTTTACATCGCGTTCCCCTTTTATCTTTGCATTTTCTGTTGGTACCCATTATAATATATTACTATAAATTATAATGCGAATTATTTTTATTTGGATTTTTCCATAACACGATATAATATGTAAATTCCAATCATTGCTAAACTAGCAAAATAAACTTGGTCTAAGGGGTGTTCTGGTAAAACGGGTGATGTATCATTCGATATACTATTTTGAAAAGTTTCTCTACAATTTGCACCTGTAACAGGATTTTTTCTATTTGGAAAAGTGCAAGGATCCATACTTCTAATATCTGCCATAGTAACATAATGTGTTTCTGATGATTTGTTGTTGTTTACATCAATTGTTTGCATTGTAATTTCTTGACAAGGTGGAGTAGAACCAGACATAAACGCACGCATAATAGCGAATGGGTTTAATACATTCAAATTACCCATAGCGCCAGGAATTAGACCTTTAAATTCAGAAAAATTCACACCCAAACCACTAGATATAAATGGTATATTACCAACAGGCACATTGTTAACATAAATGTATCTATCCACTTGTTGACAGGTTTTTACGTCATTTGGATTGGAACATTTATTTATAGCAGCACATTTTCCACCGGTTTGTAAAAAAAACTTATTCCCTAAAGGGCCTCCTGTTGATGACGCACCGCCATTTCCCGTTACGAGTAATTCGACATATTGGATTAAACCATCAATATCTTTGGCCATTTGTCGTATAGACCCTTCATCACCCATACCAATATCTCGAGGGGTTTTAATATTTTTATAATATGGATAGGTAGGACCAAGCAATCTTTCTTGGACACCATTTACATCCGTTAATACATTTTGAAATATATTCGACATTTATACTTAAATTATATAAATATATTTATTTTCTATTATATTCAAATTGTTATGATATTTCACTATAAATTCATATAAAATATGGTAAACACAAACTAAACGCCACTTATTTGTGGAGGTGTGGAACCGACCATTGTTGTTGTGTATTTTTGGTTTGCTTCAAGTAACTGGGTAACTTGGTCTTGCAAATTATGTACGTCATTTGTTAAATTCTTCACGTCTTTATTAACACCTTGTAATTCATCAAGTCTTTGTTTAATATATTCTATATTTCCTGCATTTTTTTGTGCCAAAATGAGGGCATTTCCAGGATTGTTTGTATCATAACCTTGGTAACTGTTATTTTCTAACCCTTCTATCCATTGATTTCCTAAAATAATTTGGTTCATAATTTGATTAATAATTAATACATAAAAAAAGAATATCAACACATTTATTACCATTGACATTAATATATATAATATGAGTATTTATTTTCTTTTATAATAATATAAATGCCACCCGCTGTTTTTCCATTAGGTATCAATTCGCCATATGTTTCTTGGAAAGGAAGTCAAATAAATAGTAATCCAGTAGGTACAGCACCTGGTCATATTCGTCCATTGACAAATAATGATGCAGGTAATGTTTTCCAATCTGGTTCATCATCTTCTAGAACATATTCAAATCAACGAGTGTTTAATCCTAGACCAATCAAACATTTTAGAAAAGGCAGGTCAATAACTACAACACCAGTATCTGGTTTACCCATTGTAACCATTTCTCACCCTCACAACAGTTCACAAGAACTAACTATTGATGAAAATAGCGTTATTAATTATAATTTGAATCGGTTTGTTTCTTCAAATAAAGGAACTGGTTTAATCAATGACTTGATTGACAAGCCTGGGGCTGTTATTATTAATGAAAATCCTGAAACAGAATTAAATGGGATAACACAGCTAAATATAAATTGCCAAAAATTCAAAGGCATAGGGGTTGTTGCAGATTATTATCCAAATAGTACCTTTATACAAGAAAACCCTTCATCGAATACACAAAATCAACGTTGGTGTTGCAATGCTGAACAAAAAGCAAAACGAAGGTCGTCCTATGCTAGCACCAATTTAAATAAAAATTACTATAATAGCTCAAAGCAATATCTTCAGAATAGATGCAAAACATTTGAACAAAAATCTTTCAACTTCTTGTCTTACCAAAAAACTATCGACAGTTCAATTTATCAAGCGAATGCTTTCCAATTAACCGCATTTGACCCAAATTATAACCCATCAAATACTATACCTGGCAGTCCATTATCTTTTGTAAATACATACCTTGCAAATTGTCAACCGAATGCAGAGATTTTTGATGCTACGCAGAATGCCCTTATTTCACAAATGCTTTCTATTATGTTAAATAACAATTTATTACAACAAACAGATGTAGATGCGTTTAATTCATTAAACATAACTACAATTTTAGGGTTTTATGAATGGTTAAAGGTCCAAATCAATTCGCAAGAATTAATAGAATCTTTTAATGCCTTTATAAATAATCCTTATTGGGGTATGCCTCTTTCTGGTCCTTCAAATCCTGCAGGATGTCAATTAGTTACATATAAACCAAATAACTATAAATTTGCAAAACAGGGTGCAGTAGATAGTTCTACTAGAAATTTAAGCTTAAAAGTTAGTACAATTACTACAAATGCGGCTTCTATTCACAAATATACCAATACTGGCGGTAATTTGGTAAACGCAAATCAAATACACGCTGGGAATGATAATAATATTATGAATTTGTATAAAAATAAAACTGCTAGTTGTAATACCTCACTTCCATTGAATTTTAGACAATCCGGCCCTTTCCAAAAGAAGAGGTTTTGTTATTATAATAATTTACCCTAATATATTACATTCTTCAATTAGGTCGCTCTATTATTTATTTTCCACATCTTCCGTACTTTCCGTACTTTCCATACATTCCATACATTCCATATCTTCCATACATTCCATATCTTCCATAAGATCCTTGTTTATTGGTAAAAAAATATTCGTTTTTTCTATAAATCTATTGCAGGGGATTTTATACTTTTCGCACCAAACAATTGATTTTTGAATATTTATTTTTCGTATATTATCCAGTTTTTCTTCCTTTTTTTTGCTAAAAATATTTATTAAATAGTCAAGCGCTTCTAATTGCTGCTGACAAAGTATAACGTTCGTATCATTCAGTTTGGTTATAAAAAAATATGAAATATCAATGTCTAAAATAGATTTAATATTTGTACAATTTAATTTTTTAAGAAATAACACTAGTTTTACATAATTCAATTTTAAAACATTCTTTTTACATGAATTTCTTGAAAAATTTGAACAAATAACATATTTATCAAAACTTATTATATTACTTGTATGAGGTTTTAATATATGTATTTTATCATATAATGATGATAATAAATATAGTATATCTATTATTGGTTTATGAAAAGTTTCTTTTATTTTAATAATGCAACTTCCTTCGCAGGATTGATTTTTTAATAAAATTATTAGAATTTCTATAAAAGAAACAATGTAATTATTTAAACTGGTAGTGTTTGTTTCAAAAAAAATAAAATCATATTTGTTTTCTCCAATTGCCCGAATTGTTTCTTCATTTATATCATCATATAATTCAATTGAATCGTTCCAATTCTCACGCAGTAATTGTACCGATTTTACTGTGTCATTGTTATTTGTTATATGAAGCATAGAGATATCTTTTTTATAACCATCAAAAATATTTAATGTTTTGGATATTTCGAAAAAATCATAGAATAAATTTGTGTTTGCTTTTATTTTACTAACAGCAAATTTTGAGCCGGGAATTGTAGAATAAACATATTCATATGGATGAACTATATGAATAATATCATTAAAATTCCTATATGACCATATATTTTCATTAAGATAAGTTTTTGTAATTTGGTCAACGACATCGTAATAGTAACTTATAACACTATGCGAAATGTATGGTTTTATAGGTTCTATACATGATATTGGATTAACAATTATTTCATTGTCTATTTTTGGTAATATATAATAACTCATAGGTTTACTATTATATATTATAAATTTTGTTTAAGTATGTTATTACCCTTATACTTTACCTTTTATACCTTTTACACTATTGTTCATCGTGTTCATCACTTTCAACAATTAACAATTTTTTGGGTTTAACCGTTTGTGTTTTTTCTATTTTACCCTTTTTACTAATCTTTTCAGTTTTTCCCTTTCTAACTATTTTATCGTTATGTGATATATTTTCGGGAACCTTTACATTTTGTTCATCCAATGCTTCTGTTGCTGCAACAAGTAGTAATTTTTTACTTAATTTTCTAACCTTAGGTTTTAGTTTCTGCACTTCCTCTATTTCTGCATTTTGTATCTGGATAGTTTCTGGGGCATCCCTTATTGCGGCGCTCTCATTATATTCACCAAGGTCAAGTTCGACATTTTCTGTATTTACCGTTCTAATTTTTTTATAAATAAAATATCTATTCAAGAACGAAATTTTTTTTTCGTTTGAACTCATTAGTTGTGCCTTTTCGTATTCTTTTGCCTTAAATTTATTTCTATTAATTTCGTCTAACATACTCGTAAATAATTCACCAAACAAACCACTACCATCTGGAAGCCCCATTTCTTGCGCTTCTTCTCGTGATATCAATTCAAAACCATATGCAGTCATAATACGATTCAAATAATCAAAGTTGACTAAATATTCTGATATGTTTTGGTTAATGGATTCTTGGTATACATCAATTCGATATCCAATTGAGCTGGAATCGTCATTAAACATATCTCCACTATATCCCTTGGTGATTTCCCATAATTTACGCCCATCTTCTACAATTTTTACAGATTCACCTGTTTTTGTTTTCTTAAGCTCGTTAAATACTAATTTACCATCATAACACGTTCCAATAAAATACCCATTGTGTTTTGTACATTCTGCGATATTTTTCATAAACCCTCTTAATGTATCTGGGTTTTCAAAGAAATAATGAATTGCGAATTGACAAGAAGCAACATTAAAACCGTCGGATCCCTTTCCATATTGTCTCGCAACACCTCTACCAATTTTATCCGCATCTTTGGGACCATCCCCGAAAACTGCTGCAGTAATCTGTTTTGCCTTATCATTTAACATAGCACTACCATCTTTAATATTAAATGCGCTATTACCATTAACAAATAGCGCATAAGGAACATTTTTGTGAGATTTTTTCATTTTCAAAAATCTTGCACAAGCTCCATCAATACGATTTTCTAGATTATCCTTCGATATATCTATTCCAAAAACAAAAGATACTTTTGCGCTTATCCATTTAGGTAAGTCACCTGCTTTTCCGCAAGCAAAATCAATCAAAGTATCACCTTGCTTTGAAGGCCCAGTAATAAGTTTCTTTTTCACATATAAATTATGAAAATTTTTCATAGACTCTGTTTTAAATTTACCTGCAGGTGTATTATAGTAGACATCTTCACTAACATTTACGCTAGGAATATTTAAACCGGTAGATAACATTTCTGATGTAATTCTACCACTCGGGTGAATGGATTTCCAATTTTCATTGCAAACTTTATATGCATTTCCATATTCTCTTTCACCTCGTCTTAATTTAGCTGTTTTATCGTAACGAACACGCAAAGGTACCCATTTCCACCCATCTTCTCGCTCTAAATCATATCTAAATTCTACAATTGTATTGTCTTCAAATACTTCGTTTTCTTCAGAAAACATCTTTTTCCCTCCTGAACCATCCATACGCAACGGTATATTGCATAACCCAGCATTCGGGTCATAAGGTTCTGTTGGGTAAAACCGTTTTGGCAAGTAGTCGTCTTCTTGACGATCTTCAAATCGTTGGGTAAATTCAGGAATTTTGTCATCAATAACGTCTTGACACGGATTAATAAACCCATCTTTTGATTCTTTAAACCCACAACGAAGCTCAATGACTTTGTATTCATTGTATTGAGATGAAGCATCATTGTTAATACCATCCGCATAACTGGATTTGATTATTTCATCTCCGTTGGATCCTTTTAATGTGGTTACCAAGAAATCCACCGTATTATATTGAGGCGGTTTCCATTTAAACGAGTGTTCCCACGTAATTTTTGTTTTAGGACCAGACTTTCCCACTTCTGTTGCACCTACTCCATAGAATGCGTGAGTAAATATTAACCCATCTGTATTATATTCGAAACGTCCTTCCTTTTCTTTCTTTAATATAGTACTGCAAGCTTCAAATATTGTTTGTGTTTTATTATTAGGAAAGAATTCTTTTGCTGCAAATCGTATGGGAGATATAAAATCGTCGGCTTTTTTATATTTATCCAACAGTTTGGTAAAGGTTTTATTATCTTCCACTTTTCCAACATCCAAGATAGATACAGGTTTGATATTATACTCCATATATTTTAATAATTGATAACGCGATTTGTAGATATCATCTTCTTTTTCGCCGAGCATAAAAGTATAAGCTCTAACATCCTGCTTTTTCACGTAATAAACATCAAATGCTGCGTATAAATTAATAAAGTTACCATTTTTATCGTGCGAAATCAATTCCCCATCAATCAATGTATTAAAACATTCTTTATTCATTGTTTTTGCACCTGTAAATATAACATCCATATTCGTATTGATAAGATAAATTTTTCCTTCATCATTTATCAACATTAAATGGCGGTCTCCATCTGCTTTATCAGTAACAACAAAATCGGCGCGAACATTTGGCTCATTCGAATTTTCATCAAATGGTGCAATATTTTTTAATTGCAATGTAATAGAATTCGGACCGATAAAATTCTTACTTGTAATGAATTTCGAAAAATCATAATCATCCTTCCAAATCATCTTCATATATGTTTCTGTAACTTTTTTTTGTTCTGGATATGAAATAGGATAATTCGTCCCTTGAAGACCACTTAATATTGTTTTAATTACTTTTCGAAGAGACGTAGCAATAATCTGGGGGCTCTTAAATTCTGTTTGAGGTCCAATACGCTTATTGTTGATCTCAATTTCAATCTCATATGTTTCAGAATTATTAAATACATTTGATTCTTCTAAAGTATAAACACGTATCATAGGCCCTCTATTTTCACGTCCATAACGATCCGGCGATCTATTTGCAAATTTTGCGATACTAATATCTACAACAAATGGATAATCAGGATTTTCAAATGATACGCGATTAATAAAACGAAACTCTTTTTTTGATTTCCTCCAATTATCCATTATAAAATTTTGTATGCCTTTCTTTACCTTTTCTTCTGTTTGGTAAGAAACACGAAAGTTAAAATCGTCTACATCTACGGGAAATATTTTTTCTCTATTTATAAACCCGGGTTTTTTATGAATAAAATCAATTGAAGTTGGATTGGTTGTCATTAAAGCTTTGATGTCATTGCTTTTGCAATAGTCTTGAATTGCATGAAGCCCTTTTATTTCCGTTCTGACATCGGACAACTTGAAACGACCTGTTGTGCTATCTAAAAACTCGCAATTAATGCGTAAATAATACTCCCCACTGCTATCACCATTCAATTTAAACCCAGACGATTTTAGCTTTCGAATGACATTATCATAGTCATTGCGTGTCAAAGATTTTATCCCTTTTGTTCCAAATTTCACTTCTAATTCGTGATTTAATGAAGGGGTATATCCATAAGGGTTTAAACTATAAAAGGTTGCAATTAATTTATCTAATCTTTGTTGCTTATTTTCATTTGCTTTATCCTTATTATTTTCTTGTTTTGGATTATTATTCTCTTCTAGTTCATCTGGTTGTTCTTGTTGAAATATTTCAGCCGGAGCTTCTTTTGGGATAATTGTTTCTTCAGGTAGCGGAGATTCATCGGGTGATTTGGGACTGTACTTTTTTGTTAATAGTTGTGCACTCGGAGGAGGTTCATCTGGTGATTGCGGACTGTATTTTTTTACTGGCACTGGTCTTTTTGAGGCATTCTTTTTAAATAAATCTTTTAAAAATATGAAACGGTCACGAATGCCAAATGAGTCTAATTGCTGCTTTTGTTTATCAGGTAGAGTATTCCAAAATGCAGTTAACTCAGGGTCAGAAAGATTTTTTAAGATGCCAACTTGTACGTCTCTTTTTGGATATTTTAAAATCTTTTTTTTCGTTTCATTATCTAGGTTTTTAAACGTTTCATTTAATTTTGGGTCTCCAAAATCCAGATTTTCATTTCCCTCCTCTAAATTAGAAACCTGTAATTTTTCATTAGTAAACATTGTTATATTATATAATAAGACTTATTTTTATATTATTGTTCATTTTTTTTATAAAATTAAAAATATTGAATAATCGATTCATATAAATCGTTTTTCGTTTTATTCTTTCCAGTATCTGAATTTATTAATTCAATTGATAATTTATTACATATGTGAATCAAATCTTGAAGTTTATATGCAGTTAATCCTTTTATAGGCTTGCCAATGTTATCTAATTTATACAATGTATTACGAATCAAAATTAAATTTTCTTCTGTTGCTATTTCAAACCCATATTTATTATAATAATTAGATTTATTTTCTATTTGTGAAGGGTTTTCTTTAACAATATAGATAATCGGTGTATCATTCATCAATAATTCAAAATATGTTTTTTTACTTACATATACAACGTTAATATTCTCGACCGCACATAATGTGAGAAAGGTTTTAACATTAATAACTACATCATTCGATAGATTGCTTTCTATATTTGTTATTGTATCAAATTTATATGTTTTAATTATGTCCTTATGTTTTCTTATATTTAAAATCAACTCAATCTTCATTTGTTTTGCCATTAAGGAATTTTTATGCATCATTGACTCGTAATTTGATTCTCCATTCTTCATAATATAAAAACACCAAAAAAGCATATCTTGTTGTTTAGGTATATAAAATTCGTTTTTCGGTTTTTGAAAGTTATAATTCTTTGTTTCTATTAATTCAACCGCTAGAGGTACTGGTAATAAGGATGGTTCGCGCAATTTTTCTATTTCTGGTGGAGTAGTTTTTATTTCGTTGCACCGTATTATTTCTGTAACTTCGTTAACTTGGTATTGGGGTTTATTTTGTTTTTTGTGTTTATCATTTATTATTTTTTGAATATTTTCATTATCCAAAATATAATACTGTAATTCTCCTAATACATCATTGTAATTCTTATATGGTAACATTATTTCTTACTACTTAATATTTTATTATTATCTTTAATATCTTTCGAAAAATATGTATTTATATAGTCATTTTTTTGTTTCTCAATCGTGTTTAATGTTATTTCCTGTGTATTCACATATTTAATATAGGTAGTTAATTCATTCAAAATATCTGGCTCCAACTCTGAAATATTTATATGAACACCATATTTGTTCTCATTTAAAATTACTTGTTGGTGTTTTTTTAGTATCCTTAGAACTTCAATTTGGTTAAATTTATTCATATTTTCAATAGTTTCACGTATATAATTTAAATCATTCACCGAAAATGTAATTGTTTCATTGGTAGTAAAAGTTGCTTCCATTTACAATATATTATAATTTGTGTTTAAATTGCTTAAAACATATATTGAATAATTAAATATTATGGAAGACGGAATAGAAATGCATAGATGTAGTTTATATGATAGAATAATTGAAAAAGAAAGAGAATTAGTTTTTCAAAATATAAATATAAATTCTAATACGAATACAGATATAAATAAAAAATCAGACACAAATGATTTTTTATATATTTATCTCCCTCAATATGGAGACATTAGTGATTGTATTGTTACAAATAATACGGAAAAAGCCCTAGATCTTTCACAAAATAAAAAATGTAAAATGCAAATTTTTAAAAGAAATAAAACAGGTGTATATCAACCAATATATAATGGGTTTGATTAAATGTATAGAATACAAAATATGTGAAAACATAATTATTCTAAAAAATAGGCTGATTCGTAACTAATTCTTGGGCAATCATACCTATTGACCCAATCATAGCAAGTCGTCCGTTATTTAGTTCAGCATTCGCCATAAATGTTTCATCTTTTCCTAGGAATGAATATTTTATATTAAGCCCGACATCTCCTGATTGATAGTCGCTTTTCATTACAAAAAAATTAGATGAATTTGTAAATGGATTTTCCCAACCCAATAATATAGATTGAAATTCGAATGCTGCAACAAAACCAGTAAATGCTAGTAAAGTACCTACATTTGCATTGTCTAAAACGTGAATTGCTTGTTGATGAGTAACTAACTCGGTTACAGGGATCGCCACCGCAGATATCATACCCCATCTACAATGTTTTAATTCTGATTCACGAAGTTTAATCAATTCATTTTGTGGTTTGTTTTTCGCAAAACCAAGAGGGTCAAAATACCCAACTGGTTTAGTAGAACCATAAAAAATAAAACTATTAACATTGTAGCACATCAGGAGAAACAAACCAAGAGTATTATACATTATAATTAATAATGATTAATGCGTTTAAATAGTTTTACAATAAATTATAAAATATACAAGTAACAATTATATTTTTGTATTATTTATATTTTTGTATTATTTAGTCTTCTTCAATAACAATTCTAGGTTTAGTAGGTTTCTTTGTATTCATTTGTGTAAAATCTTTTTCCTTAACAAGTTCACCAATAATAGAAACATATTTGTCGTTTAACTCAAAACGTTGTCCAATAACGCGTACTGTAATCTTATCGCCTTCTTTTACATCTGCAAAATGAGGAACTGAATAATGGTGGTCTTTGGCAATAAACACTACTACTGGAGAAGGGACATCATTTGCACTTTCTGCACGAATACCTGCTTTTGTAATATTTTTAGCAACACAAGGGATAAGCATACCTTCCACAGGAAAGCAAACATCGCATTCAAAAACAACTTCAAATAAAATAGTATTACCGCGCTCAATAGTTCCACTAGAGTACGAAATAATTTTTACTGAATTTGGTTTAATATATCCTTCTACAACACATTTACCTTCGAACGTTGCTTGAATATTTTCTTCAATTGTTTCTTTTAAGTTTTTACCAATAGTAGTAATGGGCAAAACAATTTTTCTATTTATTAAACATCTGGAATAAACTGTTTGAATTCTATTTTCTCTCCTTTTTTTATATTGGGGTTGTTTTGTAATTGTTTCCATTATTATACTATACATAGAATCTTTTAATTGTATTTTCTTTCAATTTTATTTAGAATAGATCAAAGTTTCCAAATAAAATTACTCTAAAATATTGTATATAAATATTATTTAATCCAAAAATCTATATCTACAAGTGTTATTTCTTCTTTTGGTTTGATTATTCTTATAAGTTTTGGTTTTAGTCCCATTTTTGTCCAATTGTAGCAAGCTCTTTATTTCTTTTTTCAGTATTTCCTTTTGCTCTTTTGTTTCTGTTGCTTTATTCAATAAATTTTTCTTTTCAACAATTCCAGAAATATCTATTTCTGTATTTTTCGCTCTTTTTGCGTATTTTTCTACCTTATTTTGTAAATTTAGATTATCAGTACCACTTAAATAAAAGATTTTATCCTTTTTAAATACTTTTTCATTTGGTTCTATTTTATATATTTTTTGTTCTTTTTCTCTACTTTTATCTTGATAGTTTTCAATGGCTTGAATCATAAATTCTTCATCTTCATAATCATTCATTTGACTAGAATTATCATTTATAATATTCACCATTTCATTGTATTTAAAATACTTGTTTTTAGTAATACTATTGTTCATCTCTTTTATAATTTGGTTTTTATAATCTACATCTAAATTACTTGTATATATTTTTGCAACCAAATTTTCTGGGTGCAATGTTTCACAAATCATATTGTTCACTGTTACTTTACCATATTTTTCCAATAAAATATTATACAATACTTCACCATTGTATTTCACTTTTTTTACATTTTCAAAATCGTCTAAAAAGTTAATTGTTTCAATCATTTTTCCGTTGTAATAGAGTTTATGGTGTTTGCTCATTGCGGTTTTTGCATTTGGATAATTGAATCCTAATGAATGTTTACCAAAACAAACCAAATATTTATCTTGACTAATGGTTTCTGTGATAGCAACTATTTTATTATTTGAAATGGTATGAAAATCGCAATTAATTTTTTCAATAGGTATCATTCCTTGGTCACAAGAAATAGGTGTACCAGAAGGAAAACAAACATTCGATATTGGAGGTAGAGATGGCGGCCCTGAAATTGGTTGTATCGTAATACTATTTGTTAACACCAGATTATTCAATCCAACCAATGCAAGTGATGGTCCAGCATAAGCCCATAACCCATTTTGTACTCCAGAACCAACATTATAACTAAAAATATTAAATAAAGGATTAATCAATGGGAAAATAGTGCTTTGTGTTTCGAAATATTCTATATTTTGGCTTTGAAGATATGTATCAACAAAATTAATACCAGCGTTATATGAAAATAGTAGTGTTGTTGGATCCAACATATTATCTGCTGGCGACAAATAGGGTGGGTTAGGTATAGTTGTAATAATTGGATTAAATGTAAAACTTGGATTAAAATAAGGCGATGGAGGAATCGGTAATAATGTATTTACACCAATATTATTATAATTATAAAAGCCCGTAATTAAATTACTCGTTGTATCAAGACTAAAATAATAACTTAACATGCTATTTCCTCCTGCAAGATTTTGTATAGAAATGTTAATTGAATACCAACCTGTTGGCGGCGGTATCAAATATGTAATTTGTATATTAGGATATAGAATTTTAAATATATTCAGCAAAGATTGCATTGAATCGCTTAAATAAGTTAAACCATAAGTGTTATATGAGAGAGTCATTAATGACGAGGGTAATATAGTTGTATCAAAACTAATATTATAATTTACTCCAGAATCGAATTGTATGGTTGTAATATTTGTATTAATAAATGCACCATAACCTACCCGCATAATATTTGCCGGTATATTTATACTTGTTAGACTAGTACAATTGTTAAATGCTAAATTATCGATAGTTGTCACAGAATTGGGGATATTTATCATTTGTAAACTAGTACAATTTGAAAATGTAGATATTGATATAGTTATTATTGAATCAGGTATACTTATCGTTGTTAGTGAAGTACACCCTTGAAATAATGCTTCACTTAAACTTGTAACAGAATTTGGTATATTTATGCTTGTTAAATTAGTACAATTAGAAAATCCACCTGTTCCAATATTTGTAAGCTGTGAGTTTTGATTAAAAGTTACACTTATTATACCAGTACACGCAGCAAATGCTAAATTACCTATACTTATAACACTCGACGGTATATTTATACTTGTTAGACTAGTACAATTGTTAAATACTAAATTATTGATAGTTGTCACAGAATCGGGGATATTTATCATTTGTAAACCAGTACAATTAGAAAATGCGCTACTTCCTATATTTATAAGTTGAGAATTTTGTGGAAAAATTATATTTTGTAGATTAGTACACTTGTAAAATGCTAGATTACCTATACTTGTAACACTATTAGGTATAGTTATACTTTGTAAACTACTACATATATAAAATGTCAAATTCCCTATAGTTATAAGTTGTGAAGCTTGTCCAAAAGTTATACTTTGTAAACTAGTACAAAGGTAAAATGCTGAATCACCTATACTTGTAACACTATTAGGTATAGTTATACTTTGTAAACTAGAACTTTGAAAAGCACTCACCCCTATACTTGTAACACTATTAGGTATAGTTATACTTTGTAAACTAGAACTTTGAAAAGCACTCACCCCTATACTTGTAACACTATATGTAGTACTTGAATATATAATTGTACTTGGTATGTTTAAAGTAGTTGAACTTCCTGTGTAACCAATAACACTTGCAACAGGTGAATTTAACAAGTATGTTATACCAATCGGATCCGTGTAATTTGACATATATTATTCGAATATAAAATAATTAAACAAATATCTTGTACAATTTATGCCAAATCGCCATTTCTGGCGTAAAAATCCATTTTTTATCATTTTTCGTAATAGTGTTATAGTATCGCAGTATAAATTCTTGAAGAACACATAATTCGACTTGTCCTACTGCTTCGCTAATGACATTTCCATTTTCGTCCTTTTGTATTTTTGTATTTTCATTTGTATATTTTGTTTCACCAACAATTTCATTTAATTTTTGCAGTGTTTTTACTTTCCCAGATTCATCACATCTTGCACCGGTATCACGAGTGGATTTCATATCTTTTGTTTTAAATACCAAATAATTATTTTTTTTCTCGTACCCAATAAACCCAATAATCTGATTATAATCTTCAATATTTAAAGTTAAATAATCTTTCACAAATTTACCCGTAACAATTTCTCTCTGATCTTCCGGTTCAGCTTCTACCCACATATTGTTTTCATTTAATATCATAATCATTCGTTTGTCTAATTTATACATTATGAATACAGTGTAGTTTTTACTCGAAACACTATTAATTTCAAAATACTCTTTGGCAAACCATTCAAATGAATTTTGTGTTATCGTTTCTAGAGAATACAAGTAGTTCATTACAGCCAACTTCTGTTCAAATAATAACAGTTCAATCATATGTGCTACAAGATATCCAATGATATGCTCTTTTGATTCGGGATATTCTTTTGTCATTTTTCTCATAACAATACCACAATGTTTGTACCAATTGTCGTCGCCTCTGGGGACCTTGGGTTGTTTTGTAAATTCGCGACTAATGTCAAAATTTACTTTCATTTGATCCATTATTTTTTTTCCTTCTTCAAACGTATTTGATATATGTTGTTGTTGCAAAGCGGGATTATTATTCATTGCATCGGCAACAAGACCTTGCTTCGTAATTTTCTTTTTAATTTCGAAATTAATAAAGTCGTGTTTATAATCAATCGGAACAGATCTTTCAAAGACAGAAGCATTTTTATCCCTCAATTCAATAGGTTGAAATAAATAATATTCGCCAATGTTTACAAGACGGCCATTCCTACCATACTTATCTGTAATGAATTCACTTTCATCATCAATTAATTGAGTCAACGCAGAATAAATTTGAACATATGGATACTCCTTGGGGGTTCGTATTAATTGAAGCAACAAATCTTTTTTATAGAAAAAGCTTTCTTTCATAAGCATACGAATTCGTTGCAATATTTTTTCTGAATTCATTATCATAAAATTTTCATTGTATGTATCTTCATTCAAATCATTCCCATTTATATGTTTGTATGGGCGACAATTATAATTACACTGTGCCATATAATCACACGCAGGCGAAAAGGGTGCGTCACCAACTTTATAATCATCCAATACCATTCCATTAGACAAAACCTGCGTAATTGGCTCGGAAACATTTACACTCATAATTTCTTTTGTAAAATTGGTCTGGTCGTGATTAATAATACAATCAACCGCGGTTTCTTTTAATACCCTTGTTACTTTTCCCATCTGAACGGCTTTGTATTCTGCTACACGATAGACGTATAAATCAGCAGCTTCTTCTTTATTATTACCTAAAATCGTACCATACATAAAAATTTGAACATTTCTTTTTTCAAAAGGCAAATCCTTATGAGAGAAATTACGAACAGCGCGTCCAATAATTTGCTCTAATCGGTTCATATTGTACCAAGGCTCCAAAATATGCACTTGACGAATAAACTTCAGATCGATCCCTTCAGACCCTGCTTTGGATATCAAAACAACCTTTACTTTGTTACCATCCTTATTGTCTTCACCCGTCAAACCTTTCACTTCAAAATCATTGTTAGGGGATAGTCTAGTTTCTCCCGTAATCATTGCATAACGTGCTGGCACAAAATTCTTCTTATCTTCCGGCAGTTTCATTGTTCTAACATCTACTACTTCGGTTGGTTTGTTTTTGAATAACGGTTTAATCCCTTGTTGTCCGTATCGTGTAAAACCCATTTCTTCCAATGCAAGAGCCATAGGAATTAGTCCACTGTCAATATACTGGGAATATATTAATATAACGCCATCAGATACTTTACCGGTTTCTTTATCAACAATGTTATCTAAAATATTCTTTATTTTGGAACTATACTTACCGATTAAATCACGGGAAAAAATTTTACCATAATTATCTAGCGTTGTTTTCTTATATTCGTAATCACCTTTCAAAGGTGGTGATTTTTGATCTATAAAATTCATCATTCTTTCTAATCCTAATTTACCGGTTAATTGATGCGGGTCTATCGTACTATTGCCAGCTTTTTGAAATTCTTCGCTGCTTGGAACCAATGTTTTATCTGTAAAACTCTTTGTTGGTACCAATGTTTTATCTGTAAAACTCTTTGTTGGAACCAATGTTTTATCTGTAAAACTCTTTGTTGGTACCAATGTTTTATCAGTCATATTACTCTTTGGAACCAATGTTTTATCTGTAATAGTTAGACTGGACATTGATGGGTTTTCGCTGTTTTCATCATCACTGTATTCAATAATTAAAGGTGGTTTAAATTGAGTTTTGGGTATAGACAATTCTGATTCTTTCACTCCTTCCTCAACCGAAGAACCAAGTGAATCTTCTTGATTAATTACAATATCATCAATGGTTAAATTTTCTTGGTTCTTTTCATCTTCTACTAACATTGGTATCGATTCTGAAAAACTGGGTGAAAAATCTTCTGCTACAGATTCTTCTGGAATATCGTCTAACACTGCTTTTAACCCTGGAACAGGATAAGAAATGATCAAAGACTCTAATGGTGTTTGAAGTAAAGTATACCCAAACGACTCCATATTTTCGAAATCAGGCATATCTCTCACAATTCCTGTTTTTGTAGTAATGGAAAACTTTTTGTTTCTTAAATTATAAATAATGTATTTATAAGCGCAACGTTGACATTTACCACAATTACCGCATTCTTCCAATTTTGTCAAATATAAACTTAACACCCGTTTTTTATCCTCGTGTTTAATTTTTTTAAGATTCATTTGATAAGAAGGGTAGCTTATTTGAGGAAATGTATTTTCCCTAGAAAATTCATTTGGATAAACACGGTAAGGAAATGTATATGGGTTTTCACCTCTCACAAAAGAAATATATCCAGTTGCCTTTCGTATTAAAAGCTCTTCGCCGTTTTTCTTAAAATCGCCATTTTTATCAAAAACATCACGCACTTCAATTCTCCCTCTTCGGTCATTTGTGTTCATCAAATTCAAAATCCACACAATTTCTTTATAACTATTATACATTGGTGTAGCAGAGAGAAGTAAAAAGCGCATATTTTTGGCAGACTTAATAAGCAGTTCTAAATTGATGGCTACTTTTTTGTTTTCATTATCATCTGTTTTACGAATGTTATGTACTTCATCAATCACGATGAGTCGATTGTCAAATTCTGATTGAAGACGTTTAATAATACGACTGTTGAGTTCTATTTTAACGTCCTTCAACATTTGTATTTTCGTCTTTTCACCTTTTTCGCCAGTTTTTCTCTTATTTGCAAGCTCGCCTTTTCTTTTTAAACCTTGTTTTTCTATTTCTTGATCATAATTCATTGTTTTAATAATGTAGTTTGCAAATTGAACATAACCTAAAAAGATATAATGTGTATTAATAAGATTCTTAATTTGACTAACCAATTTTTCCTTTGATAAACCTTTCATATTCATAGGATTGACTTCTTTTAACAATTTATTACCTACGCAAGACTTTATGTTCCATATTCCATCAACTAATTTCAGTTTTCTCTCGTCGAATAATTGCAATTTAAAATTATCTTGTACATTTTCGGAAGCAACAATAATAATTCTTTTGGATATGCCAACTTGTTTCATATAATCACGCATCTCTTCGCAAACACCAATGGCGCTGCACGTATTATGGGTAACAGTAAAATCACCCATTAGATACCTACAATTGCCATCTAATGTGAAGCCATAATATTCTCCTTCATCTACATATTTTACTTTAATTCCACTTACAAGATCATTATTTTTTTGTTTTTTGGATTCCGAGTTTGCGATATTCCCTGAATTTTTACTTGGGAATATTTTTTTTCTAGGTATTTCTTCCATATTGCTACCTGAAATATGTATTTTAAAAACCTTATCGGCAAGCCGTTCTGTATTATTTTTTTCACTTTTATAACAGTCAAAACCTAAGCTTCTTGTTAAATAAATAATATCCTCCATCAAAGTTAAGGGGTGTTTTTTTTCATTATATTGAATCACACATCCTTTTTTAGTTAAAACACACTTATTACTATCTAATAATCCAGCTAACAATTGTAATCTATTTTCTCTAGAATTACATTTATAAATCGATGGAATGTGCTTATTATTGTTTAGCATATGTAAAGATAAATCAGACGTATCTTTTTCACGCGTACTACAACCTAACCAGTAACCTAACCTATAAGGATCTATCCCTAATTTTTTCTCAGTAAACTCAATAGGCACCTTATACCCTTTCAATAATTTCTTTTTTTTATTTGATAAATCTAAATAATCTTTTACAGAAATTTCAATAACATTGTCGTTTGTCTCTTCGCTATTTTGTATTCTTTCATAAAATTGGTTTACTTCAAATTGTACCTCTTGTTTTGTAGTGTTAGTATAGGTAAACGTTTTTGACCGAAACTCGTTATTTTCAATCCATTGTATAGCATATTTTTGCTTTAATTTATTCGGTTTATTATGTAAATTCGTGGTGTTATTTTGAGTGCAAGATAATTTAGGGAAACCATAAGCTTTCAAACAGAGAATATGTTCTTGATTTACGGTATATTTCTCTCCTTTATCTGGTATAATATCATACATTTTATCAATACCTTTTGCAAGAGATAAAACTGTCCTTGGTCTTGAATCATCCCCCATTATTAACTCGCCTTCGGTAATATTTTCAATCAATTTGATTTTTCCATCTGCCATCAAAATGGGTGTGCCTTTGGCGTGGCATTTCCCACTGCCTAACCCGTGATATAGTAGTAAACTACTATAAGGTGTTTGAAATGACATAAAATTTTTGACAAAAGCTTGATGCGGCTGCAACTCAAAACCTGCATTGGCTAAAAGGTCTGCTTGTTCTTTTATATTTTCGTGTATAGTTCCATCATACTTCGTGTCATTAAATTCTTTTTTACTTGAAATCTTAATATTAAAGTGAGTATCATTTAAATTCGGGTATAAGTGCGCATCTTCATCTGAATGTTCAGATAGGTATTCCCTTTCAACAAATTCTTTTTTTAATAGAAACTTATTGCATTCATTAGAGTAAAAATTTTCATCATTACATTTAATTTTATCAAACTCTTTTTTCAAATCATTTTTGTCTATAATTTTCTCCATACTTTTGTCTGTATTTTGTTCTGTATCTATTTCACTAACCACTTGAGAAGATATTGATTCATTTTCAAAAACAGTTTCTTTTGAAGATATGGTATTTTCAGTTTGTTTATCTTCGCTAGATACGGAAGTACCCGATGTTTCTATAATTAAAGGGTTTTGTTTTTTTATATTTTGTGACATAATAATATATATTATGAATATAATGTATATTTTTCTAATACTTTATTAATATTTGTAATTAATTCTTTTTTTTCTAAATTATATGGTCTTATCGATTCTAAACACTCATAAATAGTCTTCCACTCTATCTTACTTACTTCTGATAGTTGAAAATTACTTAGAGATTCTTCGTCTTCCATCATATATGCTAAAAAATATTTGTGTTTATATGATTTATGATTTGAGCCTATAAACGTCTCTTCAAAAGGCAAAATATTTTCTACAACGATAAGTTTTGTTTGTGGTATTCCTGTTTCTTCTTCAAACTCTCTTAACGCACAATCTATATCTTTTTCTTTATAATTCCGTCGACCTTTGGGAAATTCCCACTCTGTTTCTTTCCATTTTGTAGTGCTTTTGTTTACAATATCGGATAAATGTATAATTTCATTATTTACTAGTATACCAGAGCGTATTGTATCGCACTTTTTAGAGGATGATATTTCTTCGTTTCTATATTGTGAGATAGATATTTCGTTCCACATTTCTTTCCAAAGTTCTTCAAATGGTTTGGTGAGAATTCTATCCTTCTCTTCTAGAGACATTTCGTTGACAATGTTTTGTATTTGATAAATATTATAAGGTGAATATTTACCTCTTATAAAATCAATATACCCAAAACTATCTTTACGTCTTATCATAAGGTATCTGAGTCCAGTTATGCTATTTTTGAAAACAATAATACCATAACTAGTTATTGGTAACTTGCACTGATGAAATGAATGGCCTTGTTTTCCACAGTTATTACACATATTTGTATTTTTATTCATATCTATTCTATTTATAAAATTTATTTTTAAGTTGTTGAAGGGAAATATATAAGCAATAATTATGTTTTTGAGGGAGTTGTCTTTTAGCACGATGTATTCGGTTCGGTTAGTATAACACATTCCTTTTTAAAATTTGTGAAAGGTGGTATTTTATTATTGAAGATTACCTAATAATTTGAAAATATAATAACGATAATCATATGTTTATATATAATGGGGAAGTTTAGTATCTTCGGTAAAACAAATGGTAAAGGCGGAACGTCAAGAGTATTAAATTATTATTCTCAAAATTCTAGCGGAATAACTGCTTTTATGGCTCTCTACCTTCCTGTTCCAGTAATCTCTGGTGGAGGTAACGGTGGTGGTGGCGGTGGTGGCGGAGGTGGCGGAGGTGGCGGAGGTGGCGGAGGCGGAGGCGGTGGCGATGGAATAGTAACAGTTATTTTAGGAATTCCATTAGATGTTACAAATATTACTACTAATTCTTCAGATTATGCTAGCATATTTGATTTAACGCAATATTTTGATATAAGTAATAATATATACACTATAAAAAACAATTTACAAATTGATTCGAGTTATTGCCTAACTATTAATTCCGGATATAAGTTGATTCTAAATCCTAATTATTCATTTACAAATAATGGTTATATCTATAATTTAGGAAATATCCAAAATAATTATGGTATGACAATTACGAATAATGGTACAATTGCAAATTTATTCGGTGGTGAAATTCATAACTATGGAATAATACTTTTCAATAATGCATTAAGTATAATTAATAACAGTGGTACAATTTCTAACTATTATGGTAGTCAATTAAATATAAACCCAGGTACTATTAATAATAGTGGAACAATTACGGATATGTCTGGAAGTTCCATTACCAATAGTGGTACCATTACTAACAAATTAGGTGGACAAATAAACAATAACACTTCTGCTATCATTAGTAACACTGGTAGTATTTATGATATATCAGGCAGTGCCATTACCAATAGTGGAACCATCAATAACCAAACAACTGGGTATATCCAAATCAGTTATGATTCAAAACTGGATAATACAGGTACAATTATAGATATATCTGGTAGTTATATTACCAATAGTGGTACCATTACTAACAAATTAGGTGGACAAATAACCAATAACGCTTATGCTATCATTAGTAACACTGGTAGTATTTATGATATATCCAGCAGTACCATTACCAATAGTGGAATCATCAATAACCAGACACGTGGGTATATCCAAATCAGTACTGATTCAAAACTGGATAATACCGGCACCATTACAGATATATCTGGTAGTTCTATTACCAACAGTGGTACCATTACTAACAAATTAGGTGGACAAATAACCAATAACGCTTATGCTAGCATTAGTAACACTGGTAGTATTTATGATATATCCGGCAGTACCATTACCAATAGTGGAATCATCAATAATACAGGAACCATTTATGATCTTTCTGCAAGTACAATTAGTAATACCAGCACTGGAACAATCAATAACCAAGCGAGGGGGTCTATCCAAATCAGTCCTGATTCAAAACTGGATAATACGGGTACCATTACAGAT
>Ga0209550_10001506_pt1 | contig 22285 bp, 18 predicted proteins | sample LauGreSuBDMM15SN_2_FD_187567 | JGI IMG/M metagenome (GOLD analysis project Ga0209550, IMG submission 187567) | Freshwater lake microbial communities from Lake Michigan, USA - Su13.BD.MM15.SN (SPAdes) (version 5) | ecosystem: Environmental > Aquatic > Freshwater > Lake | place: Lake Michigan... | reverse complement strand
ATGATTCGAAATTTAACTTTGATGATTCGAAATTTAACTTTGATGATGACATATAATATATTATTTTTTTTACATGCGAATAGGTCATGTGTGTAAAAAAAATAATATATATGTGGAGATGAAAGTATTTATGTCGCATAGAGCAAGCCAGCATTGCCACCCACAAAGATGACCATGTTCACTCTCTCCTCCATGACGTATAAATTGTAGTTGTAGCCATAGATACGCCAAGTGGGTTTGTTGATACCCACAATGTCCCCCGTAGTCGGGTCGCAAATGGTCAGCACTTGGGCATACGGGTCGGCCGGTGGAGAGATGGTTGTGAATTCAAGCTGGATGTTTGTGAACCGGCTCATGTTCATGGCCCCAGATGGTTGCACCTTGAATGGGTCCGTATCCAAACAGAAGTTGTAACAGTAGAGACCGGAGGGTGCGTAACCGGCCGTCCGCACATACTTTTCTACAAAGTTGTATACCCCTGCAGGCAACATATTCTCTCTGTATTGTCCATCCAACAGGATACCTAAGGCAACCAAAATCAATTTCAAGTTCTGTGGGTTATACACACCAGTCAAATACAAACCAGACAGCGTGCCATCGGGGTTCAACCCCGGACCAATAAATGGTGGGACAAGAGCAGGGTTCGGAAAGTCTCCGTCTGTCGGTGCAGGAGTGATATCTTGTGGCAAGTTCTCGTAGGGCCAATTGGTGTAGTTCGACCATTGGTTCCGCAAGTTGACATCACTTCGTTGGAAATAGAACATCCAACTGATGACCATACCCATGGAGTCCAGGTCGACCTTGTTTTGGCCCGTAATATTGTAGTAGGGTCTCTCGTACACTTGCTTAATCAAGTATTTCTGTTCATTCTTGGCAAACAAGGTAGATTCATCGTCCGAGAGAAAGCAGTAGGTGCAATTCATGTTGATGTCTGCAAACCAATTGGTTCGGGTGTCGACGTACGATGTGGGTCCCAGTGTCTCATCCGGTGGTGTCTGTAAGAAGCGGTAGAACTGCATGTAGTATTGATTGAAGTTGGGAGCCACCACGGGAAAGTTGTTGGCATAGTCCATGACATCACGGATAGTAAACCATTCATTGAGCGGACGGAAGGTAATGTTTATCCACAATTCATTGTATTGGAGTGCCACCAGCGGGAAGGCTTGGGTAGAGAGAAGGCTGAACCAGGAACCTAAGGGAATCCACAATGTCCTCCCCATGATGGAAGGTTGTGCGCCGGCGGGGCTGGTGGTGTAATAGGCATTGGGATAGGTATTCACATTTGTTCCTGCATTGGCTGGGTCATTAAGCTCTGCTATATTGCCAATCATCTCGTTGAAGAGTGCTAGCTTTTGCCCACTAAAGTCTCTCTGTGCAGAAGCCAAGATATACTGTCCAGAATATTGTTGCAATTGTTGGTTGCCACAGTGGATGGACACCTTGCTGATGATTTGCGCTCCCAAATTCTGTATCCATTGAAATTCGTAGGGTGCCCAATCGGAATACACGGATTCGTCGCCATTGACCGTATATGTTTGAGGGGGCAGAATAGGTGACCAAATGTTGGGAAGCGTAATGCAGACGTAGGAGTCCATCAACAAGTCTGCGTACCGTTTCACTTTGAACGTAAAGGTGGATTCGGTGGTCAAGTTCAATTGCGGTGTACCTTCATAGTCCAACCGAAAGTTTTGCTTTCCATAATTGGTGAATTTTTTGTAAGCACATTTGAAAAACGTTTTGGAGGGGTTGCCATTTAATATTGTATTGGCTTGCCCTTGCGATACGAGTTGCATCAATCCTCCAGGCATGTTTGTTTTTTTGTTGTTTCTGTATATTATGGCAACACTATATTTAATTGTTTATTTGTGATAAATGATTAAACAAAAATGATTAATGCTTCTTTCTCTCTTGAATTCGAACGAGAAAATTATGGATATTGTTTCTAAAAATTATAAAAAAAATAATAGTTGTATATAACAAGTAAAGGAGAGAAAACCATGAGTACAACAAGAACAACCGATTATTTAAGCAACATTCAAAACATGGATGAGAACTTCCAGATGTACATTATTTTCACCATCATTTTCATGGTCTTGGCCATCTTCATTTGGTATATGATATATTTGGGGAGGTTGGAAGCGAGTGAATGCAATTACATGAATACACTGTATCCAAGTGTGGACGGCAATATCCGTGCCATTGCTGCCAAAGACCCCGACTGCAGCGGCAACTTGTATGATTACTACATCAAAACGGCTTACAACGCTTGTTCGGGAGGGTCATACAAAAACGATTTCGTTGACGTGTGCAACTTGAAGGCGGTCATCAAGCAGGGCGTGCGTTGTTTGGACTTTGAAGTGTACTCTATTGACAATCAACCAGTTGTCTCAACCAGTACGTCGGCAAGTTATCATGTCAAGGAAACATTCAATTCGGTGAATTTTGCGTCTGTCATGGATATCATTCGCAATTACGCGTTCTCTGGTGGCACATGCCCCAATGCGACCGACCCCTTGCTCATACATTTGCGTTTTAAAAGCAACAATCAAGCCATGTATTCGAAACTAGCAGATATTTTCAAGACGAATGGTGACCTCATGTTGGGTATGAACTACAGTTACGAAATTGCTGGCAAAAATTTGGGCACCGTTCCACTGTTGGACTTGAAGGGCAAGGTGATTTTGATTGTCGACCGCAGCAACACAGCCTTCCTCGAGAACCAGCAATTGTTGGAGTTTGTTAACTTGACGAGCAATTCCATGTTTATGCGTGCCTACGATTACTATGGGGTCAAGAACAACCCTGACATAAACGAGCTGACTGAGTACAACAAACGAGATATGACCATCGTGTTACCGGACGCAGGCGCCAATCCATCGAATCCAAGTGGCATCGTATGCCGTGCCTCTGGTTGCCAAATGGTGGCCATGCGGTACCAATTGGTGGACAGTTTCCTCACCGAAAATGCGTTGTTTTTTGACCGTGCCAGCTATGCATTTGCATTGAAACCCGCAGACTTGCGATACGAACCGGTGACCGTGGCTGCTCCTATTCCCCAAAACCCAGCCTATTCGTATGCCACACGCAATATTGCTACCGACTACTACAACTTCGACTTTTAAGACCGAAAAAAGTATTTGAAACACCGCAATCAGAAAACACAATAAGTGTATAAGTATTTAAAGACAATATATTCATACTTTAATATATATCCAACATCTTGTCATGGGAAACAATGTGAGTGTCGCTCCCCCGGTCAACTATGATTGTCCAACCTGCATGGCAGGACGTAACAAACTGCCCAATATTGCTGGACGATTTCACCTTATCAACGAGACAGAGTGCCGATGCAATGGCTGCAATACAGTGTATCCCAAGACCCTCTTTTACAAGGATGTCTCTGACAAATAAAGCCAAGCAATGCTAGAAGAGCCACTCTAGGAGGTTGATATCATCAATCAAGTATTTTCGTTTGAGGACGTTCACAATGACATGTAAGGACACGTGGCGGCACATTGTTTGGAAGTTGTTCACTTCTTGGAAGATGTCTTTCAGCAGCAGAATTGGTGTCCAATTATCCGAACAGAGTATGGTCTTGCAACAGAAACATGGTAGACCTTTATAGGTACCCAATGCAAGCTTGAAATGAGCGGAACCTAAGCGCATATAGGATTCATAAGATTTGCGATTGATACGTAGCCTCGGAGGAGCGAAGGGATAGTGACTACCAAAGAAAAATTCGTACCATTTGTGCTGATGATTGTGGTACATGGTCAGTGTATACACGTGTTCATGGGTGACCGCGTCAACACGAGAGGTGAATGTCATGGTTTCTGGATTGCACAAATTCAGGTTGACAATGCCAGTCAGTTCCCTTTCCAACCGTCGCGCGAAGCCACTCACAATAGGTTTGTCAAACACTGTAGAGAGAAGCTGGGTAACCATGTTGTTGGGTGTATTCATTCGGACTCTTTTTTTAAAAAGAAATTTGCAATTTGTTTTTAAACTGTTAGTAATTCAAATTCAATAAAATCAAGCAGTTGCTTCGACCTCTTCATCGTTCCCTCTTGGACCCATGGGGCAAAACCCACCAACGCAATCGTTTTTGTTTTGGAAGAACCTGTATGCAAACATACTTGCTAAGACAAGCACAATCAATGCACCAATATACAAGTAAGACGTGGAAGAGGCGTCATCAGTATAACTATGGCCATGACTAAGCACATCCAACGAAAACGTGGGGTCAATGATGTCAATAGAGGATTCCATACTTTTTATACTGGCAGGAGATTTACTAATCTAAAATCAAACTCAAAAGTTGCACCACCCCCCGCCCCCCCCCCTTTTTCTTTTTCTTTTCTCTCTTCTGTCAAAAACAATAAGTTTCCATCAAGATGCTAAAGATATCAAACCACACCCTCATGCCTATTTTCACCAGAATATGTTGCCGGAAGTCTTTGTCAATGAACTTGGACATATACTGCATGGCCATGACGGTTGCCACCAACATTCTCTCTACCACCAATTTCAACCAGTAATTAACATGGTGCCACCAGGTCCATGTGTCCACGAAACTACACATGGAAGTGTTGGATTGTTTCATGTAGAAACTGTGGATGTCGAGCAATCCCTCCAACACTCGATGGAAATTGGTTTTTTCGTTTTTTATGCTGACACTTTGCACGATTTTATCGTAACTCAATAACTCAATGTAAAGCACTCGTTTTCCTTTCTCTCTTGGGAAGACATGGGCATGTACTCCGTCCATATACCGCTTCTTGTAGACCATGTGGTGGTCAATAAAGAAGGGTATGTAACAGGAACGAATAATGGACTCCATCACGTCGTTCAGGTCTTTGAACGTGGATTTCACCACTTTCTTATTGCGTTTCAAGTCATGATAACAGACAAAGAGTTTGCCGTTGACACGGTCACACAAATCGGATGGTATGCGGTTTTCTTCCTCCAACTGGGATTGCAACGTCTTGAGCACTTCGAGTGAGCAGTGGCTGCGTAAATGGTTTTTCATGGTGTCGTACAATTTCGGTACAAAGTCTAACGAGTCCATACAATAAAACAGGGCAGCAATGGCCCCGACGCTGCATCCAGAAATTCTCTCGATGCGCACCATGTCTCTCCTTTCCATTTCTTTCAAAAAGGACAACGTTCCCGCCAAATAGCTTCCATTGAAAGCTCCTCCGTTCAAGACCAAATCCAGTCTCTGTGGTGATCGGGCGGTTGGCAGGTTGTCGATAAGTTTTTTGACATATTTGTCTGTCATAGGTTGCATGCTTAATCTATGAGAGGATTGGAAAAAGACACGGATGAACGAAAACGCGGGACTCTCTCCCATCCCATCCCATCCCATCCCATCCCATCCCATCCCATCCCATTCCCAAAAAAAACTTTCTGCCATTATAGTAGCCATAGAAACCGTACATAAGATGTCGTACCCAAACTGTCAGTTCTATTGCTTGACTTTCAATAACAAAAATCAAAACAATATGATGGAAAGGTTTAGAAAGCTGGGCATAGACTGTCTGTTCTATGATGGTGTACCACATTCCGACGAACGACTTGCTCGCGATAAAGCACGTAAGCGTCAGTGGTCCATTACCTATGGCCACCTCGATATTCTACACAATTTCTACCGTGACAGTGACAAACAATATGCAGTTGTGTGTGAAAACGATATATGCATTCATCACGATTTTCCGCAGGTATTCAAAAAGGTACTGAATGACTTTCAGTTGATGGGACTCGACCTCATGTTACTGAGCTATTTGCTGCCATACCAATTAGACGCAAACGGTACCTTTGCACCGTTTACTCTCAAGGCTCGTATGCCCGAAGACGCTGTATTCAAATACCGCAACTATCCACAGTATGTCTATGGCACACAGATGTATCTCGTCACGAAAGAATATGCACGCAAGTTGTTGTTCAAATGCTATCATGATTTTGCTGGGACATGCGACCGAGGTTTCATGCTCGAGAAACTGTTTTTGGCCACCCAGAAGCGGGCCATCATATATCCAATGCTCGCTATAGAAAATGACGAACAGCCTGACCCATATCACCAGTTGTGCCGCAAGGTACAGTCTCGGATGGCCGAGTACTTATAAGTGTATGTCTTGCAGTAACTGTTTCACTTGTGGCACAATATGATATAGCTCTTTGTTTTCCGTGACCCTCAAGATGTCTACCGAGTCGTACCACACCTTGGTGTTATCGGCGAACCATCTCCAATCAGACACATACCCAAGAAGCAGCAGGCTTTTTGTATTCAGTACACCCGCCAAGTGCACGATGGAAGTGTCTATCGAAATGAGCAGGTCGAGATTTTTCAAGAGCGCTATTGTGTCGTCAAAGGCTCGGTCTTGGTCAAGGTCAAACATGGTTATTTTGTCGGAAAAAGAGACACTTTCCAGGTCGGCTTCGCAATCCGATTTTTTGTGCAAACATATGAGGTTGATGTTCAACTCGGTCAACGTCTCAAATTTTTGCAACGGAATATTCTTCTCTAACACAGACGCCAACAAACCCTTGTAAACGAATCCGACGTTCAACTTTTGAGGCACCCCTTCCCCTTTCATGTCTTGCAACAAACCTTTCCAATACAAACATTTTTCCTCCGACACGTTGATGTAATCATGTGTGTTGGGATGGATGTGGTCAATCTGCAATAAATACGGCAACGACATGATGTACGCCTTACAATCAAACTGAGTACCCATGGCGAACAAGGGTAAACTGTCATCGATGACCTTGATATTTTCATACTCCTTGAACAGATGGCTGACGGTGTTCTTGCAAAAATACGTGATTTTCATGTCGGGATACTTTTCGGACAACTGGACCAGGAATCTATAATACATGATGTTGTCTCCAATACCCTGTTCGTATATCACCATCAATCGGTTGCACACATCCACTCCATTCCAATATGGTATATCTATTTCCACTCGTTGGACTTGACCTGTTTGGGGGTGGACAGAGTTCGATTTCAGCCGGTTCTCATACAATTCAAGTCCTATGCGGAAATCCTTCTTGGCTAAATGCGGAAAGCACAAATTGTACAAATGGTCAAAATTGGTCTGCAGGTCCGTCATTTGATTGTAAAAGTATATCGATTTGTCGTAGTCTTTCACATAAAAATAGAGGTCTGCCAGATTTTTGCAGATGGCATTGTCTGGTCTTAATTTGAAGTATATCAGGAACGTCGTCTCAGCAGGCTTGTATTGTTTCAATGCTATGTAGCACAATCCGATGTTGAGGTAGACCTCTGGTATGTCATTCTTGTACTTCAATGTCTTTTTAAAATAATTCAGTGCTTCTTGGAAGTTTTGCACTTTGTTGTGCATCACCCCAATCTCGTTCAGTGTAATGACGGTGAGTTTCATATCTGTTGACACAGTCGTGATAGTGTTCAAACACTCGATTGCATTAGGCACGTCACCCACTTTATCGTATAACGTACTCAAACTTTTCAAGCATTTCAAGCTAGTTCCATGATATGTCAGTGCCTTCTTGTAACTATCGATGGCTAATCCGAACTCGTTTTTGCTTTCGTATTTGTTGCCTATTTTGTAGTACTTTTTGAAGTTGTCCATCTCTCTTCTAATCATTTATACATAACTTTTTATTTCCTTTATTTCTGAATTGAATATATTGTCTATTTGGTGCTTTACAATATATCGCTGGTCATTGGTTTTATAAACCAACCTCGCTAACGAAATGAACTCATCATCGAATTCGTTTCGTGATTCTTTGACTCGTATTTTGTCTTCAATGTCCCACAAGGCCTCATTAATTGTTTTCAATCGTTCGAACAGCAACGCCGCTCCAGCGCGGTACTTCTCCATCAAGGGTGTCAAGCAGTCAATTTCCTTGTTTACGTAAAACCGTTTGGAGGTGTCGGTAATCTTTTCTCTCTTTATCAGCAGGATGCTAAACTTGTCACACAGTTCGCCAACAGAGACATTCACATAGACAACACCAGACATAAGGGATGAATATACAAATAAGAATAGAATAGATACGCCTCGCTTAAAACGCACTAAAATACGTTGTGCACTTGTTGAGGAAGTGAAACAGCATACCAAACAACACGCTGGTGAAGGCAAATCCATTGAGGTTATAGTTGCCATCGTTGGAAAACAAGAAAGGCAAATATGTGTTCAAGAATTTCTTGAATATGGGCAACTGAAACAGAAAGAACAAGACAGCAAGCAAGACGGGGACCTGGATTTCGTTGTACATGTCGTCTAGGTGGTTGTTCATTTGCTTGCTACGGTTGTAGGACTCAATCATGTCCGCGGTCTGCTGGGTATTGTGTTGCTGAATGTAATCTGATTGAGGAGCAGGTGGCGGCACGTAGTTAGGCATGGTCTGTGGGTCCGTACTTAATCGTGAGGTGGTCATGGGAATGTCTCTCGATGGCAGATGGGTGGCACCGGCCAACGTCGCCTGTTGCAGTCCATTGACAATTTGATTGATGGTCGATTGGTCGAGGCTCATAGAGGGAGCACCCGAAGGCGGACCAGCGGTGGGACCAGGGTTTCCATTGGCAGCTGATGACACGCCAAACTCTTGGGCACTGATGGAGATATTGTTGCTGACATTTCCCCCCACCAACGGGTCCGTAGGCAAATCAAAAATGCTGGTAGCTTCGGTCATGATATAATTATTGTTTAGAATGATTGTGGACAATAATTACGCAAAAAGTGGTTTCGCTACTCGAACGTCACGGTTTTGGTGCCCAGAGAGCACGTGGTGGCGACAGGTATGTATTTCACACATCCGTTTTTGTTCTTGTATATTTTGTCTTTTAAATCCTCTAAAGGTGGTGCGTGAAACACATTGCATTGGCTTCCTTTGCACACGGTTCGAAACAGGGATGCGAGACCTAAACCAAGTAACACGGACATCAACATTCGACCTGTCTCAGTATGCACAAACTTACCAACATGTAATTCCATATTTATATTTATATTATAATATAAAAAATCTCTTTTTCTTTATTTCACACAACCTGACAGGCTATTTGTTGTTATAGTTGCACAGGTATTCTGGATATCAAGGAATCATTGGTAGGACACTCAACTCTCTCTTCCTCAAATGAAAAGCAGTTGCCGACCTTATCTTTATAGAGAACCTTGTCTATGTTTTCCGGGCTAGGATAGACATAGACTGTTTTCATTTCAGGTCCCAAAATATAGATGAAAAATAACCCAATGGCAAAACTTAACAAGAAGATTGGGACGGAAATATACTGGAGAAACATGTTTTATACGATTAACTTATACTATTTATACTATACCTAGAAAAAAGTTGTGAATTCCACCTCCTTTGCCACTAAATCATTCAATGCTTCCTCCAGCTTCGTGTAATCCTTTGCTTTGGTCAGCGGGTCTTCGGCGTAAAACGTAAGATATGTGCGCTGCAAGGATTCTGGCAGCTTGTTGAACACCTTGTTGTAGACCGGGACACCAAAATTGTATTGGTTTTGAGCGGTTTGTTTGGGTGGTATCAGAATGTTGGGAGGAGTGGTGACTCTGCACTCCTTGTTTGCAGCGCATTTCCGCATAAAGTCCTCCATCCATACCACGTTTTGTTTGAGTTCATTTTGCAACTTCACTGGCAAGCGGTTCCATATTTGTTGATATTGTGGGTGTTTCCAAGAGATACCTTGGGCACCGCCCCCCATGAAAAAGTCTGTGGGCAGTTCACTGTCCGAATCGCTCGCTAGTTCCATTTCTTTCGGTTGATTTTCACTCCATTCATTTTCGCTGAGCTCATTTTCGTCCTCATCCTCGCTTTCGTGTTCTTCGCCCTCTTGGTTTTCATCTTGGTCCATCGCCAGCACAAAGTGGACCACTTTGTCGCCAGTTATCACCTCGAATTGGTCTGGAGTATGTTCTTCTTGGGTAAGCACACAAGCATCCTTCTTACGTTGAACTACATTTTGTCGGTATTTGAGACGCTGAATGGTTTGCAACAAAGGTTGAAGCTCGTTTACATAGATTTCCACCGCATCGCGTGCGTATTTGTTGTTGTTCTCTGCATTCATCAGCCGAATGTTCTCTTTGATGTGGCCAATGTGTTCATGCAACGCAAAAACGGCCTCGTCCATCTCTTTCTTCTCCTCCTTGTTGTCCACGACATCCATCAGCTTTTTGAAGTATTGCTCGTACAAACCAGTGAGGCCTTGGATAGTCGATTTGTAGGCATCAAACCGTTCGACGACTTCCTCCGCACTCACAATATCGAAGAGCAACCTGTTTTTGTCGCGGACAATTTCCTGTTTCAGCGAACGAATGTCCTTCTGAACATCACGGATGGCCGATTCCAAATGAATCACCTCCCCCAAGTGAATCTCAATATTTAGTTTGCATGGATTGGCGAAGTCACCACATTTGGCAGTCATGACCCGCATTCCTGGCGTTCCTCCACGAAATGAATTGGTGAAAACAGTGCCTTTTGCAGACGGTCTCTGACAATTGACACAGTTCAGTTTCAGCTGCCGATACCGTGCTCGCATTTGTTCCTTGCTCAATCCCTTCACGCCTAAGATACGTTGTTTCTCTCTACCGAGAGAGGTGTTCAATGTTTCTTTCATTTCATAGTAGGTCTTGAGCGCATTCTTGACCGAAGGCAACTGGCCTCGGGGTAAATTCTCATTGGGTGCTGACATCATGTTATGGAACAACTATGTATTATATATACACAATATAAAATCCATGTGAAAATATTCCGAGTGTTCAATACTCTCTCTCCCATTGCGGCAGACCTGTAATCAGTTCTTGATGCGCACGTTGCTTGGCGATTTGAAAGTTCTGAATGCGTTCTAGTATATATTGCTGCTTCTCTCTGTTCTTTTGGGCCACTTCTGCTGGTGTCAACTTTCCTTTGTATTTGTACAACAATATTAGTCCTAAAAGAAGCAAAAAGAAAATCAACATCCCAATGTTGAACACGGTGTTGTGGAATTGTTCTCGGATACGATGCGATTGTTTGAGCGCTTGGTTCAAAAAATATTTTACCCCTGGTTCGGTGAGTGAGGGTTGGATGGGCTCCTCAAAATTCATATAAATTGTAGTTAAAATTATAAAAAAAATTATACCTATACATTATATATTTGTATTGTATAAAGTATGGCAAGTTCGTATTTAAATATTGTGACGTTTCTCTTGACTACTTTGTTCTATTATTTGGCCGTCAAACCTCCGCTCCCGTATGACGTCTATAAGGACAAAGAACGATACCTCAACTACATCAGTTCCAGCTACGTATTTTTAGCCTTCTATGTAGTGCTGGTGGTATTGATTCAATTTATGGTGAACACTTCTGTTCTCTCTAGCACTTGTGGTGGGAACATGACAGAGAACGTGGGTGCTGCGGGATTGCTTACGTTTATACCATGGTTTCTCATTTTTGGCGTCCTGGTTCTGGTCCTGAGTATGTATCCCGGATTCAAAAGCGCCTTTTCCGACGTTGTTGGATACTATTACGTGTCCAGTTCCGCTAGCAAGTTGCTCACCGACCTGCTGTTGAACCATGACGTGGAACAAAGCATGGCGGCAGAAACTCCAGAAAAGAAACAGGCCATGGAAGCGGCAGCAGACGCCGTGCTCAAGATTTGCGGCAACACGTCCGTTCTTATCAACCAATTAGTCCCGAGTAATTTTGATGACTACTGGAACATTCTGCAGCCATTGATGAAAGAGAAGTACCGGGATCCCTTAAAGCAAGAAACGATGCAAATGCAAAGCCAGTTGTTTGAATTGGTAGTGACGAGAGACAATATCGGGGAAGCCATGTGGTATCTCTACACAGGGTTGTTGATGACGTCCATTGTTCAACTCAAAATTGCCACACGTGGATGCACGAGTAATCCACGCACAATGGAGGCAAATTACCAGAAGTTTTTAGAACAAGAACAAAAACAAAAGGAGAAACAAGAAAATGCAGCCACCACGTACACTATCACCAATTAAGGTGAATAATCTGGCAAAAAATCTGGCAAAAAATTCTAAAACCCCTTGTACATGTTGACATAATACAGAACTGCTAAATAACTCAAAATACCCAGGACGATGGACAACAACCAAATGGGCAAAATGGTCTTGTTGCGGTACCCTAAACCGAAGGAACGCACACTTCCGTCCCGATTATAGAAACACGCTGGTTTCATGGACTGAATCAATCCAAAAATGACCACAAACAAAATGATGGCTACCAGAACCACGTTCTCTCTAATATATCTTCTGTACATGTCTAGTGACTGGTTTGTTATATATATATAATTGTTGAATATTTATAAATTGTTTACTTCGATTTTATAAATATTCGATATTTGATTCTCGTTCTTCGATATTTGATTCTCGTTCTTCGATATTCGACCACCGCCCATTTTTTTTTTGTTTAGTCATATTCCCATTCGTTTTCATCGTTTCCATCGTTTTCATCATAACCATACTCGTCTTCGTTCTCGCTGTCGAAGCCTATTTCGCGTTCTGCCATGGCAGTGATGTGTTCCTCTTCTCCTCCTTCTGTTTTCGCTCGTTCAGCATGGGTCGATTCCAATTGCAAAATAGCCTGAATAGTATTGGCTTCTTCGGATGCCATCGCGGTCCTAAACCCCTTTTGTTGCTCGTAAAACTCTTTGTCATGCTGCGTCAAGCCTCTTCGAAGCAATTGACTGTAATTGCCTAACCCAAAGGTCATCATCGCGGATTCCACGTCCAGGCCTTCTCTCCCTAAAGCTTGGGAAATACCTTGCAGACGGTCTGTCAACAAATTCTTCTCCTTTTCTTTGAGTTTGTGTACAGTCTCACGGACGGTCTCGTAGGGTAAGTCGACGTTCTTCTTGTCTTTGTTGAAACGCGTGAGAAACAGGATGAGTAATTCGGCCACGTGCTTCTTCAGCAAACGCTTTTCACCCGCAATACGGTTGACATTGGTTGCGCCCTCACTGATATTGACGTTTTGTTGGTCGGCGACGCGAATATAGGAGACCAAGGTGCGGAGCACATAATAGTCAAATAGGTACCGACTGGTTTGCTCGTCGATGGACCCAGCACAGGGTGTCGAATTGGCCAGCGAAACGAGGTGCTGGCACTCTCCTGGAATCTTTTCCAAAAGAGCAAGCATACTTTTGTCAACGCGGAACGAGGGCATGATATCGAGGAAATAGTTGGAGATGGAGGATTTGAGTTTCTCTTGATGGCTTGCAGAGTATTCGAAGTAGGGGGGAATGGTAACGACATCCAGCTGCAGTCGTCCTGGATTGGACGTGTGATTCACAAGAATCGTGGGGAAAACCTTGGCAAAGTTCTCCACATACGTCTTGTAGAAATTGTTTAGAGTGTAGACTGCATAACGTTGCATACGGCCATCTTCGTCGCGAAGAGTATGATGATGGGTCAATCCTTGCAACAAGGTGTTGGTGTTCACGCCGGCCCGGTGATTTTTCAGGAAGGCGTCTAATTCCTTTGTCATATCGGCGATACCTTTGAGGAGCATGTTCTGTAAAAGTCTTGTGGACTCCAAACTGCCTTTGGTTTCAATGACGTTGATAATCAAGTCGGATAGATGCTTTTCGTCTCCTTCGCGAACTTGTTCGCTGACCACTTCGGCCACGTCTTCGAGCAATTCCACGGCGGTAGCCGCAGCAGTGGTTCGTCCCATGTTCGTCATGTTCTCTCTGCTAACCAACTGGATAAGACGCAGAAACTGTTCGTTGGTGTATTGTTTGCCGGCATCTTCCAGAATTTTTGCTACACGGTCCAAACTGTCTGTGGCACGAATGTCCTTGGGTTTCTCTCCACAAACCCCCATCAAGGAAGCAGGGATGGGCATCAAGGAACGAAATTTGCAGTAGCGCACAAAAGCCATCAGCATCGTGCGTTGGTCAAAGGTGTTCGCAAGAGGAGGATACAAGACCTTGGTGACAATTCTGCTTTGAAACAATGGCGACTCCGTGTGACCGCGAATATCGACCAACAAGTTGGCCAGACGATTGACCGTGGCATTGTAACTGCCAATCATTGCGTCCTTGTTCATGAAATAGAGGATGGTCGCCTGTTCGCTTCCGTAACAGCATGCATTCTCTAGGTAAGGTTGATGGTTTGCCGTGTAGAGCACCAAGGGTTGATTCTCGACAATTTTCTGAATATGTTGTTGAATGGCGAGAGAAAAGGATACGATGCGTGACTCGATAACGCGTATTTTCGTTTCCTGTTTGACGTCACCTGCCTGCATGGCATTGACCAAGGCACTTTTGAATTGTGAATCGACATCCTGCAAATAGGTGATGGTGAAGGGCATGAGAGGTGGCAAAAAATCGGTCCACTGTGCAAGGTCGTGCTCGGAAGGCAACGCCGCAGAGGGAACTTCTGCCAACAAATATTGGGTCTTCTCGTCAATGCGGTCTTGTACCCCATCTGGCTTGTTGTCCAATGTAAACTTGATGGCTTTCTCAATAACTTCCTGGATACCTTCTACGGATTTGCGTTCAAACGTGTTCCAGGGAGCAGTGGGACGCTTCAAACTATGTGTCACTTGGGCCATGTATTTCACGCTGCTCATGTCTTTGCCTGCCTCTAAGGGGAACCCATCGAAGGTGTTGGGTTGCTTTTTCGGCGCTTTCACCGAAGGTATGGCTGTTTGAACCGCTATCAAAAAGATTCCTAATGTGTAACTGAGGAGAGAACTGTTGAAATAGGTTTCATAAGACGGTGATTTCTTCTTCTTTTCATATTGTTTTTTCGTATCCACGTGGTTACTCAGCATGTAGAACACGGTGTTGATGATGAACGCATATTGTTCTTCCAAATGAATGCCCATTGCATTGGACAACGTGCGCACTACATTGCGCACCATGGTCTTCGTGTCTGCACTCGTTTCGTCGTCCTCGTCGTCGTCAACGCCAATATCTTCCTCCTCTTCCACTTCCATTCTCCCCATGACAATTGCACTGATATCTTGCTCCAACACAGCACGGGTGGAGACGCGAAACCCTTGTTCGAACCCTTCGGAATCATCGAACTCCCCTGGGCAAATGGGCCAGCCACTGAACTGGTCTGTCCACCAATCACCGTCATCACTCAGCTTGCCATTGGACGCCTTTACCTGCTCCAATACGTTTTGGTATGTATATGCCCCTCCCACCACAAAGGCATCTGCCAAGCGCACCTTGAACGAAGGCAACAACGGAGCACCGGATTGGAGACAATACCGCCAATGGACGCTTTCGCTGGTGCTTGCCGCTTTCCGAGTAAACTTGTCTGCAAACCGCAAGAGGTCGGATTGCTTCTTGCTGAAGTCTTGCTGACTCAAAATCATATTCAAGAACGGTGTATACGGAGAGAGCGGACGCATTGACCCCTTTTGGTCTGCATCCGAAATGTCTGCTCCCAGTTTGTATTTCTGGTTGTTGTAGCGAAGAAACGCCATCATTTTGATTCTGAAGATGGCTGCACTGATTTGTACCTCATGCGTGAATCTGTCATTGACCCGCTCTTCAAAATCTGCTTTGGATACCTTGTACTTCTCGTCAAATTCATTGATGATGTGGTCCAACAACGCGTTTTGCAGTTGTATTTTGTTTGCCTTCACGCTCTCACACTTGTCGTCCTTGGTGATGCATTTGCGTTGCAGGTCACATAAAATCGACGACTGGTCTGACAAGATGTCCCTTGTCCTGACCGAATTGTCCAGGACCCATTTGTTTTCTCGGCGCACATAGTAGTCTGTGTCCTCGCCTTTGTTCAACAATGCGTATTGTCCGTCCACCACTTTTTTGTAACCGTCGATGAGCGTTTCAGCTAGATACAGAGCATCTACTTCGTTGAGACCATGCTTCTTCATTTGGTCTTGCAGAATAAACTGCTTGAGTTGGTCTGTGCTGAGCATCAGGACCGCTTTGGCGTACCCACCTTTCTTGTCGTCTTCCTCCATGACACCATAGTTGGTCTTGTCATATGGTCGGTCGAAGTAAATGACACGGTCGTTGTCGGCGGTGAGCTCTTCCAACGTGTTGTACATCTTCGCAACAACAATGGTTTCGCATACTGCATTCTTTTCTTTATCTTTCTCTTTCTCTTCATTCTTCTTCAATTTACGCACATTGTGCTCTTTCTCTGAATTGAAAATATCGGACACATTGGAGGAGAACATGAGCGGGATGTTTTCGAAGGCTACCGCAGCTGTGTAAAACCGTCCACAATCGTGGACCACAATTCTTTGGAGGATTTCTGAATTGGTGAACCGTTCTGGAGCGTCATCCAAGTCATAACCAATGTCAAAGACGTCGCTGCGGAGGTCTTCTTTCTGGTCAATGATGTTGATGATACTGAACGCAGTCGAAAAGACGAGGCGGGAATTCGCCTTTCGAGAGATGGTATTGAGTGCCTTCTGATAGGTCGACATGACATCGAGTAAGCGTATATTGTGTTCCGAAATTTTGGCTTTGATGAAATTCTTGATATCGCTGTACTGCATGAAGGTAAGAGTGTTCGCGTAGATGAGAAAAGGTTCCAGTGCAGCCGTGACGTCGACAATAGACAACTTGCCCCGAATGTATTTTTTCATCATTCTGAACAGCACCCGAATAGGTGGCACAATAGCATCTGTGTAGTTGCTGTAGGCTTTCTCCAAGTCGTTCACACGGTCTGTGACGGGCACATAACTGTTTACTCTTTCTGCGAAGGTGGACTTGATGGCTTTTTGTTGCTGCTTATTTCTTCTCTCTTCGTCGCCTTCGTCCATCAGGACTTGAATCGGTATCTCGTTCACAGGTGTCGCCTTGTTCAAGAATTCCCAGTACTTGATGAAGGTCATATTGAGGTTGCATCTAGTGAGGATATCGGTTCCAGGCAAGTTGATTTTGGAGAACCGTATGGCCGGTTCCGGTAACGTAAGGATGGACTTGATAGCCATTTCGTCGTTCTCCGTAATAGGTGTGCGTACACTTACTGTCTCCAAACGCGTCTCCCCCACGTTGTACCGAGTCGTTGCAAATCGCTTCGCGCCTAATTCCCCATTGTCAATCACCGAAGATTCCATTTCGCCGAAGTTGTCAACGACAGCCAGTATGTTGTCGTGCACTCTTTTTTGGGCAATGATACCATCTTGCACATACAAAACGTTTGGGCTGTCAGAAGAGGAGAGATTCTCGAAGGGCGTGAAATACGGTGCCAATCGTTTCTGGAGGATGCTATACCGATTGGCGTCGGTGTGTGCACCCGAGCTGGCGTTTGCACGAATCAACTCCATGATTTCTTTCACGTCCTTTGTGGAGTCCAAGGGAACAATGTCTCCAGTGTCAATGTCGTCTTTGCGGTAACCCGCAATGTCATACATTTTCTTGTTGTTCTTTACCACTGGCAGAATCCAAAACAAGTTGATATCAAATTCGTGCATCCAAGTCTTCAGTGGTTTGTATAATGCTCCTCTGACCAGCTTTCCTTCCACGTTGCCGTTCTGGTCGAATCTGGAGAACGTCTCTCTGAGTTGTTTGAATCTCTCTACCATCACATGGATGTTGTTGAGCACCCGAGAGGTTTGTTTTGCAGAAGGCACCGACGCAAGCAATGCATCCAGCAAGTCCGTCAACTGAGCTTCCAACCCATAACGATGTTGTCTCATGGAGGCCACTTCTTCATACATGAATTCTCTGGTCATTGCTTCCCCAAAGACAATTTGGTTGGCTTGCAGAAGCAAACTTTGCAGTTGCGTTTGTACTGTGGATGGAGGAGCGGTTTCTTCTTCTCCTTCGTCTTCTTCTCCTTCAGGAGTGGGAGCCGTTTCTTCTGCTTCCTCGATGGCAGATTGTATCGCATCCTCTTCTCTCGATAGCGGTCTTGTAGGTGCTTTTCGTTTTTGAATTCTGGTTATTTGCAGGTCTTCAGGAATGCCTCTGTATCTGAAGTCAATATAGAGGACCTCGTCTGCAGGAGTGGTGATTTCGATTCTGTCACCTTCCAAGTTGGTTATCTTGCCGGTAATGATAGCAGGAAATTCCCCACCGAAATAGATGTCAATCCATTTGCCAGGGACCAATCCCTTTTGCCTGGCGTAGCCACCTTCACTTGCTCTGGAGAGCAACAGGACCTTGATGCCTGCGTCCTCCAAATTTTCGTTGTTGAGTTTCAGTTTCTGTTTGGTTACTGCATTGATTAACACGATTTTACTGTTATCAATGTAATCAATGATAAAGGTCTGACCATTGAGCAAGTCGTTGGTGGAACTTTCCAAGCGTAGAATGTCTCCCAGTGCCAATGGGATGACCGGAGATTGTGATTCTTCCTTCTCTCCCTCTTCGTCTTTTGCTGGTTGGTCGTCTTTTGCTGGTTGGTCGTCTTCTTCTGGTTGGTCGTCTTCTTCTGGTTGGTCGTCTTTTGCTGGTTGGTCGCCTTCGATTGGGGACACTTCAAACGGGTCTTCCTCCAAAAGCTCTTCTCCTTTTTGTTCTTCTTCTTTTTCTTTTTCCTCCTGTTTCTTTTGTCGTTTTGACTCTCTATTTTCGTCGTTCACTACCTCATAGGTAAATCCTCGACCTAAACTTCCGTCATCGTTGATTGGTAATTTGATTCTTTCTTCTATAATTCCCTCTGTATCCTGTAAGTAAATCTTTGTTTTGTCGGAATTGATGCGATGCACCAAAAATGTTTTACCATTCAGTTCTTCATTGGCTGGGTTGAAAATTCGAATTGTGTCGCCTTTGTCAATTCCTAATGTGTGTTTCACTCTTTCTGTCATATTTGTTTCTGTTCTATAATTATATCAGAATATTTTTTTTATATGCTTAAAACAAAAAAATGATATAAAATACAAGTTTAAAGACAAGTTGACAATGACTGATAACACCTATCTATTAGAAAAGAGATGCATCACTCCATCACCTACGATTTATCAGCTATTCCTGGTTTCAACGATTTGTTGTTCCGCGAAGAGAGCAACCACGCATTGAGACTCAACGTATCCCATTGCCGAGTCACGGACACTACCTACAAAGTGGTTCGTTATGACAAGACGACGCTCAGTAACGATTTGGTCGCGGTCTACGGGTTGTGTCGGTCCATTGTCGTGAATGCTGCGAACAAAGTAGTTGCTTTCTCGCCACCTAAGTCTCTTAACGCAGAGAGCTTCATGCAACAATACAAGGACCTCGCTCAGGAACAAATCCTTGGCGAAGAATTTGTCGAGGGCACCATGATAAATGTGTTTTTCGACCCCATGGTCAACAAATGGGAAATAGCCACCCGCAACACAGTGGGTGCAGAATCTTCCTTTTACAAGAAGGCCCATTCCAAGACCTTCCGAGATATGTTCTTCGAGGCCGCCGACGTATGTGGGTTGCACCTGGATGACTCGTTGGATACGAAGTATTGTTACAGTTTTGTCCTACAACATCCCGAGAACCGCATTGTGGTGCCATTCGTGCGCCCGATGTTGTATTTGGTTGGTGTCTATGAGATTGAGCAAGACAATGCAGAGCATATCACGGTGCAAAGCCATCCTCTGACGAACTTTGTCCATCTGAATATTGCGCTGCCTGCTATCTATCTTTTCACGACCTACGCGGAAGCCATTGAGCGGTTTGGCTCCATGAATACGTCGTATCAAGTTGTGGGTGTCATTTTACGCAATCAGAAGACCGGTGAACGAACCAAAATCCGGAATCCCGTTTACGAGCAAGTACGTGGCTTGCGTGGGAATCAACCCAGATTGCAGTACCAATACCTGTGTCTTCGAAGAGAAGGAAAAGTGCGAGACTTTCTGACCTATTATCCGGAAAACAAGAAAGAACTCTCCGTGTTCCGTGACCAGTTGCATCTCTTTACCAATACTCTATATGCAAATTATATTTCTTGTTACGTTACAAAGACGAAACCACTGAAGGAGTTTGGCGAGCAATATCGCACCCATATGTTCCACCTGCACGAGTTGTACCGAAATGAATTGAAACCAAGGAGCGAATATGTCAACCGTGCAATAGTCCAAGGTTATGTCAATAAGCTGCATCCATCCTTGTTAATGCATTGCTTGAATATGCCCTTACGAAAGAATGCCGTGGACACGATAGTTGCGGATGCAACCATGGCTTGAAAAAAATACAAAAAATATAAAAAATATAAAAAATATAAAAAATATAAAAATTATAAAAAATATAAAAATTATAAAAACTACAAAAAAATATTTTATAATTGTATGACTGCGAATATGATGTGTAACTATCAAATTTCAAACTTTATAAATTAATACCATTGTTGATTTATAAAATTAAGACAAGACAAGACAAGACAAAACAATTTATTGGAAAGAGGGCCAACCATATGATTTTATATACGGTCTACATGCTGAGAAAATCGTCTGTGCATCTGTGAGAACACATGCTTGGCATATTCTACACATTCCACCAAATGTCCTCCCACGGTGGCCTTATCGACAGTATCGTTGTAGGCTACACGAATCACGCTAAACGTGTCGTGGGGGTGCAACATCTTGAAGCCGCAAAAGGTGAGCATTTTCGTATCATAAAATTTAGTCAACAGGAAATATTCAATTACTTTCCCCAACGTGTAGTCCTCGTTCTCCAGAATAATGTCGAACGAATTTTTCATGGTACTTTCCGCGGACTTCACTTGCAACTTGTTTTGGCCCACAACATCTTTCAAATCCTCCAGTTTTTTCAACATGATATCGCATGCCAATACGAGGAGCTCTTCGTTCGTATAAACACACGCTGTCTGGATAATGAAGTCGAAACTGTCTCGGACAAAGATGCGTTTGCCCTCCAGCAATCTCCAATTGTCTTCTTCAAATTTCACATCTTTCCCAGTGTCTTTCCATTGCTGTTTCAGCAATTGCAGCTTTGCTTCTTGGGCCGTTTCGTCCACGGTATTTCCATACGAACACGTTGACACGGCATTGTACGCTCCGTCCTCTTTGGCCGTTCCAATGTCAAACTCGCAAGTAAGATGAATGCTTTTGGCAGGAATGTCTTCCGATGGTCTCGCCTTGAGGCGAACGAAATCAATGAAGTCTCCAGTCGTGGAGTCTGCCGGGAAAATGGTTCGTGCCGCTTCATCCTGCAGTTTCAGGTCTTCAGACCTTTTCGACCGTATAACAAAGTCTTTGGTGGTGACCACAATAGAGGTATCAGGTTTGTCGTTCTGCACGTTCACCTCCATGATACAACTTTCTATCGGAAGGTCTTGCTGCCCAAATTTGATTTCCTCCCCCACCTTTAGATGAATAGGAATACAGCTCAACCGATGCTTGACAATTTCGTTGTTGAGCCCACATGTATTAGCAAACACGACGCACTTGCTTTTCTCATTGGGTGAAACACGGAAGACTACGAGTGGGATGTCTGACAAGATGATGCGTCGCAATGCATTGGCAATGCTGACATTCACCCCGCTCAACCGAAAACGCAGTTCGTCCGCATGGGGGTCCGTGCGCAACTCGATGACGGGTACAATGGAGGATTCGATGGTGCTCATGTTTGCAAGAAGTGTTGATTATATATATTGCGCTCTATTTAAATTAAGAAACACGCATTCAATTTTTTTTCTGTGAGAAAATGAGTTTAAAAACAAAGTTTGATAAACTTAGTATATAGAATATAATACATGAGCTGCATTTTGTATTACAGCAAGAACTGTGAGTTCTGTACCAAATATTTGCAGATTCTCTCCAGGTCCACTATTCAAAACGATATTCATTTCATTTGCATTGACCGTCGAGTCAAAGACAGCAACAACAAAACGTATATTGTACTGGAAAATGGCCAAAAAATCATCCTACCAGACAACGTCGTAAAAGTGCCTGCATTGTTGTTGCTAAACCAAGGCTACCAAGTGCTATACGGAGAACAAATCCTGCAGCATCTGAAACCCAAGCAGCAACAAGAAATCAAGAAGGCAACCCAAAACAACATGGAGCCGATGGCGTTTTCCTTAGGTGGAGGAAGCATTGCATCGGACCAATACAGTTTCTTGGACCAAGACCCCACGGAGCTGTCGGCAGAGGGCAACGGAGGCATGCGTCAAATGCACAATTACATGGACCTCAATACTGCGTTCAGTGGGCAGGTGTCGAACATGGGCAATGGGGGCGGCGGTGAGGATTATAACACGACTATCCGCGGAGCCAAGAAAATGGGTGACGATGCTTCGAACCAAGTCATGGAGGACCGTATCAAACGAATGAAGGAGGAGAGAGACGCAGACCTGCGTGCGATAAGCGGTAACCGTCCACCCATGAGCTTTTA
>Ga0209550_10001505_pt1 | contig 22286 bp, 23 predicted proteins | sample LauGreSuBDMM15SN_2_FD_187567 | JGI IMG/M metagenome (GOLD analysis project Ga0209550, IMG submission 187567) | Freshwater lake microbial communities from Lake Michigan, USA - Su13.BD.MM15.SN (SPAdes) (version 5) | ecosystem: Environmental > Aquatic > Freshwater > Lake | place: Lake Michigan... | reverse complement strand
ACGCGTCATCTTCATTGCTGGATTCTTTGCAGTCAAATATTGCCATTCCGCTCTTATCACCTGAAGATCTAGAAATTGTTCTTCAAGCTCTTCAACCTAAAGCTTCTGACGAGGTTGACTCTATTGCAAATTTTCCTCTTGAAAATGTTGCAATGGCGGAGGAATTGGACTTGGATCGCAGATTTGCTAATTTTATTATTAAACCAATTACCACCAAATATGGACCAGAATCATTGGCGGTTGAAGTTGCTTATCACTACAAAGATGAATTAAAAAAAATTACCGAAATTCTGGGTTGTGGATATGAGTTAATATTTTCCATGATTGACGAGGGCAATGATCATTCTTGCGCCATGGCGATTAAGGCTTTTTGAGCAATAGAACATCAACCATATCGCAAGTTTTATTGAATTTGCCAGGAATTGCTCTTATCGCTATATTAAAAGGCGCCGGCAGAAACATTGGATATGTTTTGAATTGCATGAAAGATGAGTCTGTAGTGGCAACATTACTAGATAAATTTCAGATAAATGGGGTTGGTTATCTTGAGGAGAGGATTGGCGTGGTTGGCCATAGAAACCTATTTCTTTTTCTGCAAACTTCTGAATCGCGCATTGATTTGCTCTACAAAAATCACCTAAAAAGCGCTCTCAAAGAAGTGCTTGAACAGCATGATTTAAATAATGGATTTTTAGATATTAGGAATATTCGATCCAATGATATGCTTCTAAGTTTAATAGAGGAATATGGCGCAAATCCAGCATTTCTATTTTATGATACCTCTGATGCCATGTTAAAATATGGCATAACGCGCGATGAGGCAATTGAAGAGCTATACATAAAAGCCATAAAATATGATATAAAAGACGCTCTGCAAAAAGATAGAGTCGATCCTCGCAAAGATAGGTTAGAATTGTCTATCGAACAAGATCCAGAAAATATACTAACGCAAAGTCAATTAAGGCCCGCAAGAATATTTCCTCCATCAGGCGCCAAATCATTTGATAGCTTGCTAAGATTTTTTTGTAATTTTCCACTAACCAAAAGAGTTATTGAGTTGAATAGAGAGGACCTAGAAGGTTTGGCAAAATTTTTTGGCGGTTATGATAAAATTGTCGGAATTGTTAATGATCCAATTTACCATGACGACTCTTTCTGCGCCATGGCGGTAATGGATCTTTGTGACGGAAGGTTAGTTGGTGATGATTTTGCTAAATTAATGGGACCGCAAGCATTGCTCACATTATTATCTGGAGCCAATAAGGATGTCGAATTTTTAATCAAAAATCTTAAAAAATTAAGTAAGGGGAATTTAGTTGGAAAGACATTGCAATTTGGATATAGGCATTTTGATTCAGATGTTAAGAGCATTCCCCCTCAAGAATTATCGCAAGAGGCTGTTAATCGCATTAACTTAAGAAATGCAAAATTTACTGAAGACCAAATTACATATATTATCGAAGAAAAGAAGTGCGATAGATTGGTTTGCGAAATATTGAGTATCATGGCTTCGAAAGACGGCGGCAAGCCTGTTGGCGATTTTATTTTTAAAAAGTGTTTAGAGCAAAGTCGCGTAAAACAGCAAGATTTTGCGGTTGCGGTAAAAGAAATTTATGATAAAAGCGTTGTAAAAAAATTCTTTGCAAAATCAAAATTTTTTTTCCAAGAAGCAAGAAAAGCAATGCCAGTTATGCTTGAAGACTGCTATAGCGAAGCTACCATGATTGCAATTCTAAGCGAAATGCAGCTACAAAACGAACATCTTTTTGCAGATTGTTTGGTTATGAATTGCTGCAAGTCATCAGATATTGGTTTGAAATCTGCGGCAATAAAACAATCTTTTGAGGAGGCTATTTCTCTTAAAAAGCGTTATGCAATTATGCCTATCGCCGTTAATGATGGTTGGGCATTATGTTTTGCTGTTTTTAATCACGACAATAGAACAATTGAGGTTAATTATTTTGACCCATTATCCGACCGCTCATTATCATCTCCTTATTTTAAAGAGGTTAGTGATTTAATCATAGAAACAGCCGAAGCTAAGACCTTTGGCATTAGATCGATAGCTGATCGCAGCATTAATTGCCGGCAAGATAAAATCAATTGCGGACCAATCATTGCAGAAGCGGCGTTTTTGATGCTTCAATCGAAGTTGCAAACCGATGAGTCTTTGCTTGAATTGATGAATGGTCGCAATATTGCAAGATGTCGCATAAATCAAGCTCATTTAGTTGCGTCATATCTCAAAAGAGACTTTGGTGATGTGCAAGCTGCGGCTGCGGCATGTGCCGATTTGCAAGATGAAGAATTTTTGGAATTTCCTTCTTTGGTGCCAGAAAATCCTGCTCTTGGTGGCAGGGTTGCTAGTGGCGCAGATTTAGCTCGTCGCCCTTAATGGCACTAAGCGCAAAAGGTAGGATCTTTGCAGCAGCGCCTTAATTTACAATCGCGCCATCTTTTATCGTAATTATGCGATCAGATTTATTAGCAAGTGCAATATTATGACTAACCAAAAGGCAGCCAATTTGATATTCCTTAGTTAGCTTATAAAGCAAATCAAAAATCTTCTCCGACAGTTCAGAATCAAGATTCCCCGTCGGCTCATCCGCCAAAATCAAAGAAGGTTTGGTAATTAAAGCTCGCGCAATTGCAACTCTTTGCTGCTGCCCGCCAGAAAGCTGCGCTGGCTTGTGAGTAAGGCGATCTTGCAAGCCAATTTCAGTTAAAATTTTTTCCGCTTCTTTCAGTGCTTCCTTATATTTAAAGCCCTTAATTAAAAGCGGCATCGCAACATTTTCCGCCGCAGAAAATTCTGGCAGCAAGTGATGAAATTGAAAAATAAAGCCAATATTTTCGCGCCTGATTTCAGTTTTTTTAGCATCATCGGATTTGCTGGTATCAATATTATTAATCATCACAACTCCGCTGCTAGCATCGTCAAGCAAGCCGGCAATTTGCAGCAGCGTGGTTTTGCCAGAGCCAGAAGGGCCAACAAGCGCAACCATTTCACCGCGACCAATTTCAATATTAATTTCTTTAAGAGCAGAAATTTTTTGCTGCCCTTGAAGAAAATTTTTGTTGATGTTAATTAGCTGTAGCGCGCTTGACATTATTTTTTACGCTTTTTTTTCGGCTTATCATCATCGTCATCATCAAAATCTTCATCGTCAAAATTATAGTTGAAGTCGTCCTCTTCCTCTTCGTCCTCTTCCTCATCTTCTTCTTCGTCGGATGAATCCTTGTCAAAATCATCAAAATCAAAATCGTCTTTTTTGGCGCGCGGCTCTGATTCAAGCTTATCTTTGGCGATAATTACAACCTTATCTTTCGCTTCATCAAAACTAATACCATAAATAACCGCATATTCACTGGCTAGGCGATAGATTGCAGTTTCATAAATAATGCGCTCTGAATAAGATCTTTCGCTATCTTCAATATCGCGAGTTAAGTCGCGCAAAACTTCAGCCAAAAGCATAATGTCGCCAGAATTAATTTTGGTTTCATATTCTTGCGCACGGCGGCTCCACATGCCTTTTAATTTTTTAATTCCACTGCGCAAAACCACAAAAACTTCATCCATTTCTTTTTTCGAAATCAAATGACGCAGACCAATTTTATCAGCATTATTTACGGGAACCTTGATGGTCAAACGCTCTTTTTCAAAATTCATTAAATAGCATTTAAACTCTTGGCCCAAAACCTCGGTGCTTTCAATATCGATAATTTTACCAACGCCATGCGACGGATAAACTGCATATTGTCCAACTTTAAAAGAAACTTTCGATTTAGTTTCAACCTTTGCGGCAACGGGTTTTACATCTTTTGGCTTTTCAATTTTTTCTTCTTTGCGCGTATTTTTTGCTAAAATTCTATTAGCCAAAGATTCTACTTTTGCTGGCTCTTCTTTTTTTGCCGCAATTTTTATTGGCTTTTCTTTCTTGATTTTAGCGGCTTTTACTGGTTTTTCTTTTTTAATTTTAAGAGGTTTTTTAACTTCTTTTTTGCTTAGCTTTTTTTCAATTTTTTTAGCAGCTGGTATAACTTTTTTAAAGCTAGATTTTTTTGCCACAATTTTTTTTGCAGCCGATTTTTTTACCGCAACCTTTTTTGCCGGAGCTTTTTTTACAATTTTGTTGGCAACTTTTTTCACAACTTTTTTCACTGGCTTTTTATTTTTCACCGCAACTTTTTTCACCAGCTTTTTCACTAGTTTTTTCAATGGCTTTGCCGGTTTTTTATTATTTTTTACTTTTGCCTTTGCCGCAACTTTTACCGCAACTTTTTTGTTTTTCTTGTTTGGCATAAATTTTTATGAATTATATGAATTGGAGTGGCGCCATTATTTGCACTTTTTCTTTTGCAAGCAAGTTTTTTTTAAAAAAATAATTCTCATTTAAAAACTCTAACCTTAACTTACCTTGCTTATCTATTAATTTTTTCATTAGAAATTTTGCCAAAGAAAAGAAAAAAATTACCAAAAATTAATTTAAGCAATATCTTAAAATTAATTGAAAATTCAATTGAGCGTAAGCTTTTCAAGCCTGTAGCCTTATCAATTATTGTCAGTTTTTTATTATTTAATGTGGCAAGTTATATACAAAATTTTGTCGCAGATTATAAGGATAATTCGCATCAAGTTTTATCCAAAAATCCAATTAAAATTAATATCAATAATTCAAATTTAAACATTGACGAAGCTCAAGAAGTTGAATATGTAATTGCCCCCGGAGACACTATTGGCAAGATTCTAGCCGAAATTGGCGCTGATGAAAAAGATGCTTTTGAAATTGTGGGCGAAATTAATAAAAACATGTCCTTTCACTCGATTAATGCAGGAACCGCGCTTAAATTAAGCTATAAAGCAAATATAGTTTACGATCAAAATGATTTTTTAAATCCGGTTAAACGCAAAGTAATTATCAAAAATTTATCAATTAACAAAACCGTTGAAGAGCTTGTATTTGTTGAGCGCGAAGCCAATGGAGCTTATAAAGCAAAAAATATCAAAATCAAATTAACCAAAAAAGTAAAAAAATATTTCGGAACCATTAATAACAGCTTGTATGTTGATGGCGTTGCCGCGGGCGTTTCAGCAAATTCAATGATTAACATGATTAATCTTTACGGCTATGATGTCGATTTTCAACGCGATATTCACGATGGCGACAAGTTTGAAGTGTTGGTTGAAAGCTATTATGACGAAGAAGGAAAAAAGGTAAAAGACGGAACGGTGCTATTTTCGTCACTAACTTTAAGTGGTCGCCAAATCAGCATCTATATGCATCGCATCAAAGATAGCATCGAATATTTCGACGCCAAAGGAAACTCAATTAGAAAATCATTACTTAGAACGCCAGTTAACGGCGCGCGAATTTCTTCTGGTTTTGGTTTGCGCCGCCACCCAATTCTTGGCTATTCAAAAATGCATAAAGGCACGGATTTCGCAGCTCCATCAGGAACGCCAATTTTAGCTGCGGGCAGCGGAACCATAATTTATCGCGCCGTCAAAGGCGGCTACGGAAATTATGTGCAAATAAAACATAACGCCGATTACTCAACCGCCTACGGACACGCCAGCCGCTTTGGCAAATTCCGCCTAGGATCAAAAGTCAAACAAGGCGATGTAATTGCTTATATCGGCACTACGGGGCGCTCAACGGGTCCGCATTTGCATTTTGAAGTTTTATATCGCGGCAGCCAAGTCAACCCAGCAAAAGTAAAAGCCACTTCTGGCCTAATGCTTGGCGGAGCTGAATTAGCGCGCTTTCGCGCAGCAAAAGCTGAAATTGATAATTATCGCAAGCAGAATAATTAAAAACCTATCCCAAATAATTCTGCAAAATTGCTTTAGATGGGAAATGTTATAATGCTTTAAATGCACCATTGGTGGATCGCGCCGTGCCACGCTTATGCCGCCACTCGCGATTGACGGAAATGATTATTTTTTGCGGGAATATTTAAAAAATTTTGTAAAAAAAGAGCAAAAACGGGGCAAAATCTGTGATTAAAAAAGATTTATGACAGGCTCTAAAATTTGTAAATAGAAATAAAAACTACCAGCGCAAAACTATCGATCCCCAAGTAAGTCCGCCACCCAAGGCTTCAAGCACCACAACATCACCTTTTTTCAATCTGTTATTTTTATTAGCAAAATCTAGCGCCAAAGGAATTGAGGCTGCGGAAGTATTGGCATGATTTTGCACTGTAATAATAACCTTATCTTCCGGCAATTGTAAGCGAGTTGCAACGGCATTTAAAATGCGCAAATTAGCTTGATGCGGAACCAATAAATCAATGTCTTTAACGGTTAAATTGGCTTTTGCTAAAGTTGATAAAACTGATTTTGTCATTTTATCAACCGCATGTTTAAAAACTTCCTTGCCAGACATTTCAATAAATCCTGCCTTTTGGTTAAAAGCCGGACCGCCACTAGTTTTTAAAATAGCATTTAAATTTCCGTCAGAATGCAGGCTGCAAGCAATAATGCCGCTATTTTCTTCGGTTGTTGCTTCAAGCAAAACCGCGCCGGCGCCGTCGCCAAAAAGCACGCAAGTGTTGCGATCATTCCAATCAACAATTCTTGATAAAATGTCGGCGCCAATTACCAAAGCATTTTTAACTTGACTTGAGGCGATAAAATTATGTGCACAATTAACCGCATAAACAAAGCCCGAGCAAACCGCCTGAACATCAAAAGCAAATGCTTTATTAGCGCCAAGTTTGGCCTGCAAAGTAGTTGCGCAAGCAGGGAAGGTGAAATCTGGAGTTGTGGTTGCAACTATAATCATTTCAATATCCTGCGCCTTAATTGGAGAATTTTTTAATAGATTTTTTACCGCCTCAAAAGCGATATCGGAAGTAAGTTGATTTTCAGCAGCGATATGTCTTTTGTTGATTCCGGTGCGTTCAACAATCCAAGCATCCGAGGTTTCGACGGTTTTTTCGAGATCAAAATTGGTAAGGAATTTTTCTGGTAAATATGAGCCAGTTGCAACAATTCTGCTTTTGATTTTCATCTTTATTATTCGTTGATTTGCGCTGATTTTATTGATTCTTGCGCTAATTCGATATCTTTTGAAATTTTTTCATTAATTTTTTGCTTAACTAACGAAACCGCAACTTTAATTGCATTTTCAAAACCAATAGCATCTGCGCTGCCATGGCTTTTAACCACCACGCCATTTAAGCCAACAAGCATTGCTCCATTATAAAAACGCGGATCAACAGATTTGATTGATTTTTTTAGTGAAAAGCTAGCCAAAAGATAACCAATTTTTGACCAAATTGACCCCATAAAACCTTCTTTAATAATGCCAGAGATCATTTTTGCAGTGCCTTCAATGGCTTTGAGGGTGATATTTCCAGTAAATCCATCAGTGACAATAACATCAACTTCGCCTTTTGCGATATCGTCGCCCTCAACATAGCCATGATATTGGCTGGCGTAAATGCTATTTTTTAGCATTGTGGCAACATTTCTAACATCGTCGTGACCTTTTAAATCTTCCGAGCCAACATTTAAAACGCCGATTTTTGGATTTTCAATTCCCATTGCGGCGCGAGCAAAGGCGCAGCCCATAACCGCAAATTGAAATAAAATGTTAGCGTCGCAATCAATATTGGCGCCCATGTCTAAAAATACGGTGGTTTGACCTTTTCTATTGGGAATTGAAGTGACGATTGCCGGACGATCAATTGATGCAAGAGGGCGCAAAATTACTTTTGCAATTGCCATTAAGGCTCCCGTATTGCCGGCAGAAATTATAACATCGGCTTGACCTTCTTTTACTGCGTCAATTGCTAGACGCATGCTAGAATTGGTTCCGCGGCGCAAAGCGATGGAGGGTTTTTCGTCAGAAGCGATAAAATCTTCGGTGTGAATTATTTTATATTTATCAGTTAAATTGCGGCAATGACCAAGAATTGGCTTAATTTTTTTCTCATTACCAAATAATAAAAAACTAATTTCTGGAGAATTTGCCGCAAAGCGATTAGCACCTTCGATGATCATTTGAGGAGCTTTATCGCCCCCCATGCAATCTAGTGCTACTGTGATTTTGCTGCTCACTTTATTCTTCGCTAGTTACTTTCTTTTTCTTGTCGGCAACTACTTTTTTGCCGTTATAATAACCATCAACTGAAATGTGGTGCGGAAGTTTAAATTCTCCAGTTGTTTTATCAGCAATTACATTTGGAAAATTTGCGTCAAAGGAACCGTTGCTACCTTTTCTCATGCGGCTTTTTGAGCTGGATTTTTTCTTTTTAGGAACTGCCATATTTAAATAATTTTAATAGATTAATTAATTTGAAAACTTGATGATTTTGCTTACTTGATGATTTTGCTTAATTTAAAGCTTAATGCTTGCATCCACCAAAACTTGAAGAAAAATAAAATTAACACAAGTTAAAAGCAATATATGATTTTCTATATAATGCCATTTTCCCTTTATAAATGAAAAAAATTCACTCCACTTTTTTAATATTTTTATCACTCACTTTTCTTAGCGGATGCCTGAATCGTATGGAGAAACACGGCTATAGATTTGATTTATCCGATTATCATTTAATTGAAAAAGATATTTCTAGCAAAGAGAAAGTGTTGAAAGTTATGGGTTCGCCGACTTTGGTTTCTAATTTAGATAATCGCGAAGCTTGGATTTATTACTCTGAAGATGTTAATTATCTTTTATTTTTCTATCCAAATGTGAAGGATCGTAAAATTTTATTACTTAGATTTGATGATTCAGAAATTGTTAGAAATTTAGAGTTTTTCGATTTAAAAAATGAAGATCATAAAATATCCTTTGCCAGCAAGCACACAGATGTTGAAGGGCATGAAGAAGGAATAATTAAATCAATATTTGGCAATGTGGGACAAATTAGGCCGCAAGGGCAATAAATTTTGCTTAGTCTTTTTACTGCTTTTTTCTTGTGCAAAGAGTAATCCTGATGAGATTGGGGTTTATCACACCGAGCTTATTTGCCCTGAACGCGAAATTATTTTAATTCGTTATTCAAGGCTAGAAGATGTTAGGAATGCAATTGCAAAATCTTATGCTTTAAAGAAAAATTTAGATGGAAGTGAGGGTTATACGGTAATTTCTTTATCGGGAAATCGCTCGATGAAAATTGATAAATTAAAGCCTGAAGATGCAATAAAATGTAGTCTGCGCGAAATATTTCATCCAAGAGCAGATCGGTTGAAGAGAAAATATACTGAAGCTCCGAGTTATAATCCTATTTGGTAAGATTAGCTTAGTTATGCTATATTGCGCGCTATAAAATACGATAATTTTCTTGGTTGGAAAATATTTCTCGTAAAATTTTATTGTTAAGAGCGTGACCGGTTTTTGAGGCGTTGAAATGCGCGCATATGTGATATCCAGCCAAATAAATATCGCCAACAAAATCTAAAATTTTATGGCGCACAAATTCATTTTCAAAGCGAAGCGCGCCTTCATTTACAATGTTTGCGCCGTCAACAACGATTGCGTTATTTAGATTTCCGCCTTTAGCTAAATTCATTTTATGCATTTGCTCGATTTCTTCCTTTAGACAGAAGGTGCGGGCAGGTGCGATATCGTTTTTGAAGGAATTTAAATTATTGTGATAAGAAAATTTTTGCTTACCGATTTTTTCATTTTTAAATTCAATTTCTAAATCGAGCGAGAATTGACGAGATGGCGAAACTTCAACAAATTTATCGCCATCTTCAACGCGAAGGGTTTTGAGAATTTCGATGATTTTGCGCGGTTGATTTTGGGTTTCAATTCCGGCGCATTCCATTAGAAAAATAAATGGTTTTGAAGAGCCGTCCATAATTGGAATTTCGGCGCCGTCAAGTTCGATAATTAAATTGTCAATTCCACTTCCCCAAATTGCTGCCATCAAGTGTTCAACGGTTAAAACTTTGGCATCATGCTTGTTAGAAATTGTAGTGCCAAGATTGGTTGTGGTGACATTTTCATATTTTGCTGCAATTTCATTTTTGCCAGATTCAAGATCAATGCGGCGAAAGATAATTCCACTATCAACTGGAGCGGGAAGTAGGGTCATGTTTACTTTGGCGCCGCTGTGAAGCCCAACAGAGGTGCAACTAACTTTGCTGTGAATAGTTTTTTGTGAAATATTGGTCATTAATTTTTGCTCCAAGGAAATTTGTAAGGCGTTTTGCCATTGGTAAAAATGGTGTTGCAGATTAGGTCGTAAACCGTTGTTTTATTTGAGGTGAAGGCTTGAATTTGAATCCATAAAACAAAGATAATTCCGAGAATTAAATTTACGGGCGATCCTAAAATAATTTCAAAAAACTTTGCGCCGGTTTTAAGCTGAATTGCTAAAATATAAGTGAAAAAAATGAAAGGTAAAAGCGAAAGAAAATAGTGCAGCAAGCCGCGTGAAAAGCTGATTGGCAGACCGGTTTTGGTGCTAATTACAATTTTCATTAATCTTTTTCCAATTGTTGCCTGCCATTTTGAGGAGTTGAGATAGGCGTGATAAAATGCGCCAACAAAAATTACGATGAGATAAAATAAAATTACTTGCCAAAATAATTGGTGATGAATGATGAAATTGATATGCTGGGGAGTATTTTTAACTTCTTCAGTTCCAAAAGTTGCTTTAAATTCGATGAGAAAATTTATTAATTGAGCGTTCATCCATAAAACTCCAAGAATTTGCATGGCAATAAGGCGTAGAAAAAATACAATCCAAATGTCGATGGAAACTGCAGTTAAGCGGCGAGAAGTGCTGGCATATCTTTGGTTTTCGTTATTATTTTTTAGAAAATTTTTAAAAATGTTCATAGCCAAATTTTGTTAATTTTATTTGCTGATTTTGTGAGTTGAAAAGCGTGATTTCGCACCTTTGTTTTTTTGTAAGAAAGCCGATGCAGCTAAGTTTTAGGTTCAACTTTTTTGCTAAATTAATAATCTTTCTTTCATTTTTACAATCAACTGTAAAAAGCAATTCGTAGTCATCGCCGCCACTCATTAATTTTAGTTGCTGATTTAAGGGAAGATTTTTTTCGTAAAAGGGAATTTTATCTAAAAAAATCTCCGCGGATAATTTGGAGTTTTTGCAGATGTGGCGCAGGTCGGCAAGAAGTCCGTCAGAAATATCGATGGCGCATTTTGATAATTTTTTGGCGAGTAAATTTTGTCCCAAAATAATTTGCGGCGTTGGAAAAAAATGGCGATTTAGGAAATAGTTTTTTTGAGATTTGGTATAATTATTTTTTTCTCCAAGCTTTATTTGCAAGCCTCTAAAGGCGTCGCCAATATTTCCAGAAACGAAAATTAAATCATTTTCGCATCCGTTAAATCGTGCGAGATTTTGATTTTTTTTAACGCTGCCAAAAATTGTAATTGAGAAAAATGCTTTAGGCGCCGCGCTTGTGTCGCCGCCGATTAATTTGATTTTGAACTTTTTTTGTAAATCGCGCAAGCCTTTGCAAAACTCGGCGATAAATTTTTCATCAATATTTTTGCTTTTGCCAAAACCAAGCATGTAATAAAGTGGCGTGGCGCCTGATGCTGCAAGGTCGGATAAGTTTGTGCTTAATAATTTTTGGGCAATTTTATAGCCGCCATCTTCTAGTAAAAAATGGATGTCTTCAATAAAAATATCTTTACTAACAACTAACTCGCAATTATTTTTCACGGCAAATTGCGCACTGTCATCTGCCAGATTTCGCGCCGCTTTATTACTGCTTGCAAGCGCTTTAAAGTATTTTTCAATTATTTCAAATTCAGCCATTTTTTAATATGATTAAACAACAATTTTTAAACGATATAAAAACCGAATTAAAAAATCTGCAAGATAATGGTTTATATAAAAGTGAATATCAAATTTTAGGTCAGCAAGCCGCAGAAATCAATATTTTGCATAATGGTGAGAAAAAATCTTTGCTGAATTTTTGCGCAAATAATTATCTAGGATTAGCCAATAATAAAGAGCTGCTAGAAGTGGCAAAAAAATCAATTGATGAAAATGGGCTTGGAACCGCTTCTGTGCGCTTTATTTGCGGTACATTTGATTTGCATAAAAAGTTTGAAAATGACTTGGCAAAATTTCTTGGATTTGAAGATGTAATTACTTTTTCATCCTGCTTTGCCGCCAATGGTGGCGTGTTTGCATCGCTTCTTGATGAAAATGATGCGATAATTTCTGCCGATTTAAATCATGCTAGTTTAATTGACGGAATTAGGCTGTCAAAGGCGGCGCGCTATTTTTATAAATTTGACGATATGACGGCTTTGGAAGAAAAATTAATTGAAGCGCAAAAATATAAAAATCGTTTAGTGGTCACCGATGGAGTGTTTTCAATGGATGGCGACATTGCAAAATTGCAAGAAATTTGCAACTTGGCAGAAAAATATGATGCGATGCTTTTGGTTGACGATTCGCACGCTACGGGTTTTATTGGCGAAAATGGGCGCGGAACCCTTGAATTATGCGGCGTTGAAGGCAGGGTTGATATTTTAACTTCCACACTTGGAAAAGCGCTTGGCGGCTCTGGCGGCGGTTTTGTGGCATCTAAAAAAGAAATTATCGATAAGCTGCGCAATAAGGCGCGTCCATATTTATTTTCAAATAATATCTTGCCAATGACTGCTTCTGTAGGAATTGAGATTTTAAACATGCTTTCAAAATCGAAAGATTTAATTAAAAAATCTGCAGAAAATACTGCATATTTTAGAGTAAAAATGCTTGAAGCGGGCTTTGATTTGCGCGATCCTGCAGCTGTTCATCCCGTGGTTCCAGTTATGCTTTATGATGCAATTTTAGCCAGCAAATTTGCTAAAATGATGATTGAAGAAGAGGGAATTTATGTGATTGCATTTTCGTTTCCAGTGGTTCCAAAAAATGAAGCGAGAATTCGCGTGCAAATTTCTGCGGCTCATACTAAAGAGCATTTGGATAAGGCGATTGCGGCGTTTGTGAAGGTTGGAAAAAAACTTGAAGTGATTAAATAATAAAGCTAAATGGGTGCGGTTTTAAACCGCGCCTCAATGCTCGGCGGAGTTTGTAACTCCGTCGAAATGTTTTGCAAAATTTTATATATTTAACAAACATATGGGCGCGGTTGCAAACCACGCCCAGCATCTTGCCGCTTCTTAAGACAACAAAAATAAAATGAAAAAAGAACATCAAGATCATCCAGCTTATCAAATAAATTTTAAGCGAATTTTTATTAAATCGACGATTTTGGCTTTTGGAATTGTGGCGGTGGTTTTGTGCCTTGGAGTGTTGATAATGAAGGTTTGGCTTAAATTTAATCCACTATAAAAATGAGCAATTTTCATCTTGCGCCTTATGCGGTTGACGAAGATAAATCGCGCGGCAGGCTTTATAATGAGGCTTATGACGATTTAAAATATCGCTCGGTTTTTGGGCGCGATCGCACGCGCATCATTAATTCTTCGGCATTGCGGCGGTTGCAATATAAAACTCAAGTTTTTGTAAATCATAGTGGCGATCATTATCGCACGCGCCTTACTCATACTTTAGAAGTAGCGCAAATTGCGCGTTGGATTGCTGGGGCGCTTGAAGTTAACAAGGATTTGGCGGAGATTATTTCGCTGGCTCATGATCTTGGACATCCGCCATTTGGGCATGCTGGCGAAGATGAGTTGCATGAAAAAATGAAAGATTTTGGCGGATTTTTTCACAATTCGCATACTCTAAAAATTATCACAAAAATTGAAACGCGCTTTATTGAATTTGAAGGTTTAAATTTATCTTGGGAAGTTTTGGAAGGCGTTGCAAAGCATAATGGTCCAGTGTTTGCGCCATCTGACTATATTTTACAATATAATGCGCAGCATAATTTAGATTTGCAAAATTTCTCTTCAATTGAAGCGCAAATTTCGGCAATTGCTGATGATATTGCTTATAATAATCACGACATTGAAGACGCTCTGCGCGCGGGTTTGTTTGAAATTGACGATTTATTGCAATTGCCTTTGGTTGGAAAAATTTATCAGGAAATTTTGCAAAAATATCCCAATTTAAAAACCGAAGTAATTGTGGGCGAAGCCAAGAAAATCATTACTTTGGCGATGGTGGTTGATGTTATTGAAAATACGCAAAAATTAATAAAAGATCATGCTATAAAAAGTGAAAATGATGTGCGGCATTTTGGTAAAACTTTAGTTGGTTTTTCTTATGAAATGGAGGCGGCGCATTTAGCGATTAAAAAATTTTTGATGGCAAAAATGTATCGCCATGAAATGGTGCAGGAAATGACTAGAGACGCTAAAAAAATTGTTAGTGCTTTATTTGATTTTTATTTTCATGATATCAAAAATCTTCCTGAAAATCATTTTGAAATTGCTAAAAAAATTGCTGATAAAAAAGAATTGGCAATTTTGGTGGCAGACTATATTGCGGGCATGACGGATCGCTTTGCTATCAAAGAATTTGAAGAAAAAATTTAAGAATTTATGAAAAATATTTTAGCTTATCGTGGAAAATTACCAAATATTGATGAGTCAGCTTTTATTGCGCCAAATGCAGTTATTTCTGGCGATGTTTTAATTGGAAAAAATTCTGGAATCTGGTATGGCTGCGTGCTTCGCGGCGATGTTACGAAAATTACGATTGGAGAAAATAGCAATATTCAAGATAATTGCGTTTTGCATGGCACGCGTCCCAATCATGCGCAAAATAAAACTGGCTTAGAAGGTGCGCCAGTTGTGGTTGGAAATAATGTGACAATTGGTCATGGCGCAATTATTCATGCCTGCATAATTGAAGATAATTCTTTTATTGGCATGGGATGTTTGGTGATGGATAATGCAAGGGTTGAGCAATATGGAATGCTTGCGGCTGGCGGCGTTTTAACGCCTGGGAAAGTAATTAAAACTGGGCAAATTTGGGCGGGAAATCCGGCGAAATATTTTCGCGATATGACGCAAGTTGAGAAAGATTATATCAAAACTTCGGCGGATAATTATTGTGAATTGGCGAAGGAATATAAATAAATAAAATATGGTAAAAAAATTTACTGCAAATTGTGAGGCGCAAGGCAAGAAGGTTCCGGTGACGCTTTATATTGGAAATCCTTCTGTTGGCAATCATCCGCTGAATTTTCAAAATCGCTGGTTGTCGGAAACTAAGGGTTTGAATGTGCCGCAAAATATTATGAAATCTTTTGCGCGCCTTGTGGAAATTTCTGAAAAACATCGCGTGCCATTTGAAGATTTATGCGATTATGTTATTGAAGAGCTGAAAGCAACAAATTCAATTATTGACGATGCTAATCAAGCTAGTTCACTTTCCGAAAAAAATAAAAAAGACGATCAAAATGGTCAAAAATAAACGCGTTGCTGTTCTTATGGGCGGCTGGAATTCTGAAAGGGAAGTTTCTCTTAGATCTGGAAAAGCTGCTTATCAAGCTTTAATTAAGCTTGGTTATGATGCCGTGGAAATTGATTTTTCGCGTAGCATTGCTAAAGATTTAGAAAATATAAAGCCCGATGTGGTGTTTAACGCCTTGCATGGTCAATATGGCGAAGATGGCTCAATTCAAGGCTTGCTTGATATTTTGGAAATTCCTTATACGCATTCTGGTGTGATGGCTTCTGCGGTTTGTATGGATAAGGTTTTAACGCGTAAAATTTGTGATTTATATGGCGTAAAATCTCCCGATTTTGCAATTTTGAAAAAGGGCGAAGCTGTGGAAAATAATCGCAAAATTTTGCAAATTGGCAAACCCTTTGTAATTAAGCCAATCAGCGAGGGATCAAGCGTTGGCGTTGAAGTAATTTTGCCAGAAAATAATTTTGAAATTGAGAAATATTCTTGGCAATATGGCGATGAAATAATTATCGAAAAATATATCGCAGGTCAAGAAATTCAAGTTGCAGTGATGGATGGTCGCGCTCTTGGGGCAATTGAAGTTAGACCAAAAAAATTATTTTATGATTATGAGTGCAAATATACGGCCGGAATGACTGATTATATTATGCCGGCGGAAATTGCTGGCGAAAAATATAAGCAGGTTTTGGAATTGGCAACAAAATGCCATAATTCTGTTGGCTGTCGCGGTGTGAGCAGGGTTGATTTTATACTCAATAATAAAAATGGCGGTGATGATAATTTTTATTTGCTTGAGGTAAATACTCATCCCGGTTTTACAGAAACTTCGTTGGTTCCAAAAATTGCTAGATATGCCGGAATTTCTTTTGAAGAAATTGTAGAATTTTTAGTAAAAACTGCGCGCTGTAGATGAAATTTCTAAGTAAAAAAATTTCAGATTTAATTTTAATTAACTCTTTAAACAGAAGGTTGAGCGTTTTTTTTAATCATGTTTTAAAGCCGCTGATAATTAAAATTTTGCTAGGATTTTTAACCTTGATAATTTTGGTTTTTATTGCGTTGAAATTTTTCTTTCCCACGCAATTAAATAAAATTAATTATCAAATAACAAAAAAAGCGCAGCATTATTTGAACCTTGATTTGGGCGCGTTTGAGAAGATTAAAGTTAGTGGAAATAAAAAAACTAGCGGTGAAGAAATTGAAAAAATTGCGCGCGAAGTTTTGCAAAAATATCCACAAAAAATTAATTCTAAAACCGACTCAAATTATCAAAATTTAGTGCAAGATATAATTGTCGAAATTCGCGCCAATCTGCCTTGGGTGAAGGATGTCACTTTGTCGCGCTCAATTCCTGATATTTTAAATATCACCATTACTGAATATGAGCCATTTGCAATTTGGCAAGAGGGTGAAAAAAAATATATTATCGACCGCGATGGCAATAAAATTGATTATCAAGAGTTGGAAGGTTTGGAACGCATGGTGGTTTTGTCGGGGCAGGGCGCCAATATTAATGCGCGCTCGCTATTTAATATTTTTGCTATTGATTCGGTTTTGAGTCAGAAAGTTTATTCGGCAACTTGGGTTGGCAATCGAAGATGGGATATTCGTCTTGATAATGGTTTGTTGATAAAATTGCCGGAAAATAATATTGCGGGTGCGTGGAATAATTTAATTAAAATTTACAATTTGCCCGGATCGCTTGATGGAATTAAGGTGATTGATCTGCGTATTGCTGGGAAAGTTTATCTGCAATATGAAGATTCTGAAGTTAAGAAGTTGCAAAAAATCTAATTCATTTTTAAGTTCGCCAAGCTTATTGCTGGGCGTGGTTTGTAATTGCGCCCATTTGTTTGATAAATTTATAAAACATTTCGGCGCGATTACAAAACACGCCGAGCATCGAGACATTCTAAAAAAATTAATCACTCAAAAGTGTCGAAGAAAAAAGGTAAAATTGTTGCGTGTTTGGACATGGGTTCGTCAAAATTAGTTTGCGTGATAGCGGCTATAAATGGTGATGAAATCCAGATTCTTGGTCATGCTCATAAAGAATCTAAAGGCATTGATTCAAGTGCAATTTCTGATATGCGCTTAGCGCAAAAATCAATTACTAGCGTGGTTTCAGAAGCTGAAAGAATGGCGGGTTTTAATATTGATAAATTATTGATTGGAATTTCGGGAAGTCAGGTAAGTTCGGTTCGCAAAGAAGTTGGAGCAAAAATTGCTTCTGATGTGGTGAGAACTTCAGACATTAACAATTTGGCAGAGAGAATCCGCGGTGAATTTCGTAAAAATAATCGTGAAATTTTGCATTTAATTCCGCTGCAATATCGACTTGATGATTCTAATTCGGTTGCCAATCCGCGCTATATGTCTGGTGAAAAATTATATGCGAGATTTCATATTGTTTCTACTTCGCAAACTACCATTAAAAATATCGAAAATTGCTTTAAAAGATGTCAGTTATCAGTGAGTAGTTATGTGGTTGAGCCTTACGCCTCTGGGCTTTCTTGCCTTTCTGAAAATGAGATGAATTTGGGTGTGATGACAATTGATATTGGTTATAATTCTACTTCATTTGCAATTATTGTGGAAGGTAGAATGGTTTATGTGGGAAGTTGCGGAATTGGCGGCTATCATATCACCAAAGATATTTCGACAATTTTTGGCGTGAGTTTTGAAACGGCAGAGAAGATTAAAAATTTAAATAGTTCGCTGTTAATTTCGCCAATTGAAGAGAAAGAAATTATTAAATATCGCGTTAGTGATGGCATTGATGAATCGGGCATGGTGAAGGTGACTAGGGTTGAAATGTGCGAGATTATTCGTTTTCGTTTGGAAGAAATTTTTGAATCAATTAAGGAAATTTTACAGCAGAAAAATCTGCAAATTAATTTGCTTTCTAGCGTTGTTTTAACTGGTGGCGTGGCGGTGACAATTGGCGTTGATAAATTGGCGCAGGAAATTTTTGGCAAAAATGTGCGCATTGGCTATCCAAATAAAATTGATGATTTGCCAAGCGAGCTGGTGAATCAAAGCCATTCTTGCGCTCTTGGCATGTTGGTGTTTTTGCAGAATCTTTATTTGAAAGAGAAGATAAAAGATGGTTTTGAGAGTAAGGATAATTGGTTTAGAAGGTTGGTTGAGAAGCTTGCGGCGATGTAATGACGACGCCTATAAATCAGATTTTATTTTTTCAAATTGCGGGCGCATCCAATATCGAATAAATACCCCCTTATATGCCCCATTCGTGGATCGCCACGCCTTGCAAGACAAGGCTCGCGATGACGGAAGTGATTATTTTATTAATGGAAACTGGTATTAAGGCAAATCTACTTGCGCAGCGGCCTCTTTCCCAGCTAGAGTGGAAAATGTAGGATTGGCTGAAGTGCTTAGTGGAGTATATCTTACTGCGCTTGGCACATGATCTAATATCGCTTCTTTTTCACTAATTTTGACATCAATAATTCCACCGCCAGTCACGCCGTTATTTAAAGAGTGGCCGTGACGATTATTTATAATTAGAGGAATATTGTAGCGCTGACAAATTGCTTTTACTTGCTGCTGCCTTTCAATAATTTTTTCATTTTCTAAAACAAGAATTGCCTTGATATCGCTGTAATCAAGCTCTTGTGACGCAAGGAGTTTTTCTCTAACTTGCGGCGGAATTTCGGTTAAGTGTTCGCTAGGATTTTCCTCTGGTTTTGCGTCAATAATTGCTTGAAATTGAATGGCAATTTGCGCGCGATATTTAAAAATTCTTTCAATATTAAATTCATCAATTTTGATTAAACCAGTCGCTTCATCATGAAGTCGCAAAGCGTATGACGCATAGCCATTATCGCCGTCAAGTCGCGTTTCAAATAATCCCATTTCAATGGCGAGCGGCAATTGGTGAACTGCGGCGCGCTTAGCTAAAAATTCATCAAGATAGCGTGGAAAATCATTGTCATATTTATTATGTATGGACGACTGCTGTAAGAAAGATTCAAATCCTAAAATATAAGGCTGCGCAGTGTTGAGGTGGCAAGCTGGAGAAAGCATGTGTCCAAAGCGCAAGTGCCCTTTTCCTGAAGTTTTGCCGTCGCTAGCAAGGGCGCCGCCGCCGCGCTCAATATCAAAATCAATGGCATCGGCCCAAATCATGTCGCTATGGAGTGGAAAATATTGGATGTTTCTGGCGATAATTTCTTTAGAATCTGGCAAATAAAGAGTTGGGCGCGAATATGATTCAAGCTGATCTGCTTGTAATAAATTTGCTAAAGCATCGCGGTTTCTTGCTAAAATTTTTGCATATTCTTCTTTGTCGGTAAAGCCTTCTGGCACTTGCGGAAGATAAAAATCTCGGCTTGAGAAGGTTGAATAAAAACGAAAAATATCGGGATGATGTGATTGCAAAAAAGCATAATAGCTGCAATCGCTGAAATTAAAAATTCTAATTGGATTTTCTGGGCGAAAATGGTCAGTTTTAAAATGCTCTACAACCGCGCCAATCTTGTCCACCATGCCCATTCCTCCCATGAAGGGAAAAATATCCCAGCTATTATGGACGCAGTCGATAATTTGAGAAACCCCACTTTCTGCGCTTAAGCCGCGATCTCTAGAATTGCCGCCGCCAAGCCTGATGCTAGAGCTGCTACCTATATTTGGTTCGAAAACTAAAGAGCCGTTTGAGAATTTTGGAACATAAACTTCAAATCCTAGATCTTGCAAACATTTGGTGCGTTTTGTAATCCAGAGATTGGTTTCGGCCTCTGGTTCATATCCGCCGGAAGTTGCGATAATGGTGATGATTTTTTTTGCGGATTTATCTTTTGGATTTATTTCTACCCACTCTTCAGATTCATTAAGGCGAGCCCATTTATAGTCAATTGGCTTATAGTTAATTGGCATAAATCTTGCTTTGTTTTTTAAGAATAAATTTAGTTAAAAGTTTTTGGGCTTAAATTGCAATAAAAAATGTTTGATATGAAATTTTTAGAGGAAGTTTATTTTGATTTTGCGCAAGTTTGTTTTGATGTGTGTTGAATGCGGCTTTGCATAAGTTTTGTAAAAACTCTATTGCCATTTGCTTTTATATAAAAAGAATGCTGCGCTTATTTTTTAAATTCATATACACCATATGCATCTGCTTAAACCCGCTAATTTCCTACATCCTCGTGCTTTTCCCAAACTTCTTTTTGTAATTTTTTTACAGTTTTCTTTTGCGTCAAATTTTGCTTTTGCTGATGAGGTTGATGCGGCAAGGCAAGATATTCAAGCTAAGCAGGCAATTGAAAGTGAGCGCATTGATTTTATTCGTCAGAAAGAATTTCGTGAAATTGAAAAATCTAATGGTTTGAAAGATGCGGCGCCTAAGGCGGAGGTTGCGGTGGAATTTCTTAAAAATGATTATTGCAAAACTATTACCGATTTTGAGTTTGAGGGCAATAGCAAATTTTCTTCCGAGTTTTTAAATGAGCGTTTTGTTAAGCCAGTTTTGCATGAAGCGGTTAATTCCTGTTTGAAAAAATCTGATTTTTTAGAAATTTATAATCAAATTCAAAATTTTTATATCGAGAAAGGTTTTGTTTTGGCGCGCATTTATTTTGATTTTTCTAGGGCTAATGAATTTGTTATAAAAATTGTTGTTGAAGAAGGAAAGATTGAGGAAGTTACGCTTAAGGATAATAGCAAGTTAAATGAGTTTTTGCCTTGGCGCCGTAGTGCGAAGCGCGCTACTGCTTTTCCGTTTTTGGGGGAGGGTGATATAGTTTATTTGCGTGATATTGAGCAGGGCATTGATCAAATTAATCGCCTATCTTCGCAAAATGCTAAAAGCAGTTTTGAGGCGGCAGAAAAGCAGGGTTACAGCAATTTGGTGGTGGAAAATAATATTGGAAATTCGGCAAATTTATCTTTTGCGCTGGATAATTCGGGCAATAAGAGAACGGGTTTGATGAAGCGTAAGGTGGCTTTGAACTATGATAATTTAATTGGGATTAATGATAATTTTTATCTCAATTATTCGGAAAGTAATGCGGCGGGATTTTTTGGGGCGAGTGATAATTTTAACAAAAAAATCGGCGCTAGTGATAATAGCAAAAACCGTTTTTCTAAAGCTTTTTATAGCGCATTTTCGATGCCGCTGGGCTATTATTCGTTGGGGGCGAGCTATTCTTATTCTCACTATTCATTAACTACGCGCGGGCTTGCGGGGGCTTTGCGCTCTTCTGGAAATAGTGAGGCTAAAAGTTATTTTTTGGAAAAGGTTTTATCGCGCGCTAAAAGATATAAAATTTCTGCGAAGGCTGAGTTAGAGCAAAATGATACGGATAGCTATGTTGAAAATACCTACATTCCGGTGAATAGCCGCAAAACAACGCAGGTTAATTTTTCGCTAAATAATATTTTTTATCTGGATAATGGTAGTCTTGTTTTAACGCCAAAATATAGCAAAGGATTAAAAATTTTAGGTGCGATGAATGATGGCAAAAATCTCGCGCCAGATAAGCCTAGAGCGCAGTTTGAGAGTTTTGGTTTTTATGGACAATCGAGTTTAAATTTTAATATTCCTCAAATTAATTTGCCGATAAATCACAAATTGGCGGTGGATGGGTTTTATAGTAAGGATAGTTTATATGGGGTGGATCAATTTATTTTGGGCGGGCGCTATAGTTTGCGCGGGTTTCAGCAGAATATAATTTCGGGGGATAGTGGATATTCAATTAGAAATGATGTAAGTGTTAGGCTTTTTGATTTAATGCCGCAGGGCTTTAAACAAAGCGGCGCGGCGAATTTTGCGGTGAGGGATATTTCGCTAAATTCGTTGATTTCGCAAATGCGAGTTGGGGTGTTTTATGATTATGGTTTCGTGCGAAATAATACCAAAATCCACCTTTACATATACCACAAAACAATCTAAAATTTAGACCAATATAAATCTAAATTTTTCAACATGCCTGCAACCATAATATCAG